>Ga0308163_10000535_pt1 | contig 64093 bp, 62 predicted proteins | sample PhyTR1_FD_201037 | JGI IMG/M metagenome (GOLD analysis project Ga0308163, IMG submission 201037) | Phyllosphere microbial communities from UC Gill Tract Community Farm, Albany, California, United States - DLSLT.R1 | ecosystem: Host-associated > Plants > Phyllosphere > Unclassified | place: USA...
ACTCGGCGCACCTCGTGCCGCCCGCGCTCATCGGCCGGGCGGTCGCGCTCACGGTCGGCGGCGGCAGCCTCGCGTTCGTGCTCGGCGTGCCGCTCGGCACCGCGGCCGGGCAGGCGTTCGGCTGGCGCGCGGCGTTCGCGGGCATCGGCGTGCTGACCGTGCTCGGCATCCTGCTGACCTGGCGCTTCCTGCCGGCGGTCGGCCGGCCGGAGCGCGACGCCCCGGCCGCCTCGTCGGGCGCGGGCCGCGTGCCCCTCCGCGAACGCATGGCCGGCCAGGGCGTGGGCGGCGTGCTGCTCGTGTGCCTCACCGCGATGGTGATCATGATCGGCCAGTACGGCTTCTACACGTACGTCGACCCGTTCGTCACGCGCGTCATGGGCATCCCCGAGGCGCAGCTGAGCGCCATGCTGTTCGGCTACGGGATCGCCGGGGCCGTGGGCCTCCTGATCGCGGGCACGGTCTTCTCGAGCCGCCCGCAGCTCGGCGTGGTCTCGGGGCTCGCGGCCGCGGCGCTCGGCGTCAGCGCGCTCGCCTTCGCGCCGGGCATGTGGGCCGTCGCGATCCCCGGCTTCCTCCTCTGGGGCCTCGCCTTCGGCGCGATCCCGTCCCTCCTCCAGACGCGCATGCTGCACGCGGCGCACCCGTCGTTCCGCGACACGGCGAGCTCGTTCTACACGACCGCGTTCAACGTGGGGATCGGCGGCGGGGCGCTCGCCGGGGGCGCGCTGCTCGACGGGCTGGGGCTCGCGACGCTGCCGGTCGCGTACCTCGGGGTCATGGCGGTGTCGGTGGTGCTCGTGGTCGGATCCGCGGGGCGGGCCGCCCGGGGTCGCGCCGCCTCCGCGCGCGCGGCGGCCTGACGCGGCGGGATCCACGCGGCCGTCGGGGTTCCCCAGTCGTCCCGGGGTGCCTCGTGCCTGCGCGAGGCCGTCGGTTCCCCAGTCGTCCCGGGGTGCCTCGTGCCTGCGCGAGGATGGTGCCGTGACCACGACCCCCGCGCCCCTCGGCCTCCTCCTCGACGTCGACGGCCCCATCGCCAGCCCGATCACCCGCACCCTCGCCATCCCGAGCATCGCCACCGACCTCGTCGAGCTCGCGGCCGCGGGCGTGCCCGTCGTCTTCAACACCGGGCGGTCGGACGCCTTCATCCGCGAGCAGGTCGTGGGCCCGCTCCTCGCGGCGGGCCTGCCGGCGGGCGCGCGCGTGCACGCGGTGTGCGAGAAGGGCGCGTCGTGGTTCTCGATCACGCCCGAGGGCGCGGGCGAGGTGCACGTCGACCGGTCGCTCGCGCTGCCCGAGGCGTACATGCGCGACATGGAGCGGCTCGTCGCGGAGCGCTTCGCCGACTGGATGTTCTTCGACGCCACCAAGCACGCCATGGTCTCGCTCGAGCAGCTCACGAGCGTGTCCTCGGCCGACTACCTCGCCGTGCAGCCCGACCTCGACGCGCGCGCGGTCGAGATGCTGCAGGCGCACGGCCTCGGCTCGGTGCTCGAGGGCGTCGAGGCGCCCGACGCGGACGGGAACGTGCAGGTGCGGGTCGACCCCACGATCATCTCGACCGACATCGAGTCGATCCGCCTCGGCAAGGATCTCGGCGCCTCCCGCGCGCTCGAGCTCCTCGCCGACAGCGGGCCGCTGCCGCTGCGCTGGCGCACGGTCGGCGACTCGCGCACCGACTACGCGATGGCCGGCTGGCTGCACGAGCACGGCCACGAGGTCGCCCACGTCGACGTGCGCCCGGCGGACGGCATCCCGGCGACGCCGTACCCGGTGCTCACCGCGGGCGACCTGGTGCACGACCACGCGGGAGCGGCGTTCCTCGCGCACTGGGTGCGGATCATCCGGGGCGAGGAGGCGGACGACTCCGCGTTCCTGGCGCCGGGGCGCTCCGCGAGCTGATCCGCGCGGCTCCGCGCGCGGCCGGCCGCCGCGGTCGCCGCGCTCGCCGCGCTCGCCGCGCTCGCCGCGCTCGCCGCACGACACGAGGGCCCGTCCGATCCGGACGGGCCCTTACGCGTGTGCGCGAACGGATGTTAGCCTCGGCTAACACTTCGACGGAGAGGCCGCCATGACCCGCACCGCCCCCGAGCGCGCACGCGCGCGCCGACCCGTTTCGGGACCGCGGCTCGTCCTCCTGCTCGGGCCGGCGTTCGTCGCGGCCATCGCCTACGTGGATCCGGGCAACGTCGCCGCGAACCTCACCGCGGGCGCGCGCTACGGCTACCTGCTCGTGTGGGTGCTCGTGGCCGCGAACGCCATCGCCGTGCTCGTGCAGTACCAGTCGGCGAAGCTCGGGCTCGTCACCGGCAGCAGCCTCCCGGAGCTCCTCGGGCGGCGCTTGCCGACCACGCGTCGCCGGGCCTTCTGGGTGCAGGCGGAGCTGATCGCCGCGGCCACCGACCTCGCGGAGGTCATCGGCGGGGCCATCGCGCTGCACCTGCTGTTCGGGATCCCGCTGCTGGCCGGCGGCGTGATCGTCGGCCTGGTCTCCATCGGCCTGCTCGCCGTGCAGTCACGGCACGGGCAGCGGCCGTTCGAGCTCGTGATCGGGGCGCTGCTCCTCGTGATCACCGTCGGCTTCCTCACGGGCCTGGTCGTGAGCCCGCTCTCCGCGTCCGGTATCGCGGGCGGTCTCGTGCCGCGCTTCGACGGGCCGGACAGCGTGCTGCTCGCCGCGAGCATGCTCGGCGCGACCGTGATGCCGCACGCCGTGTACCTGCACTCCTCGCTCAGCCGCGACCGGCACGGCGTGCAGACGGACGAGGGCGTGCTGCGGCGGCTGCTCCGCGCGACGCGCTGGGACGTGATCACGGCGCTCGCCGTGGCCGGCGCCGTCAACATCTCCATGCTCCTCATCGCGGCCGCGAGCCTCGGCGGCGTGCCCGGCACCGACTCCATCGAGGGCGCGCACGCGGCCATCACGGCCTCGCTCGGGCCGGTCGTCGGCGTCGTGTTCGCGGTCGGGCTGCTCGCGTCGGGCCTCGCGTCCACGTCCGTCGGCGCCTACGCGGGCGCGGCGATCATGGGCGGGCTGCTGCACGTGAAGGTGCCGCTGCTCGCCCGGCGCGTGGTGACGCTGATCCCGGCTCTGGCGATCCTCGCCATCGGCGTGGACCCGACGACCGCGCTCGTGGTCAGCCAGGTGGTGCTGAGCCTCGGGATCCCGTTCGCGCTCGTGCCGCTGATCCGCCTCACGGGCGATCGGCGCGTGATGGGCGCGCACGTCGACCGGCCGCTCACGCGCATCGCGGCGTGGGTCGCGGTCTCGCTCGTAGTGGTGCTGAACGTCGCGCTCGTGGTGCTGACCTTCAGGGGCTGAGCGCCGCCACGCGCCGCCACGCGTCGCCGCGCGCCGCTGCGCGCCGCCGAGCGGCGCCGAGCGTCGGCCGGCCGGGTCAGTCGGCGGCGGAGACCCACACCGCGGAGGCGGCGGCGGGCGTGAGCGGGCGGGCCGCGGATCCGTCGACCGTCACGAGCACGGCGCGCTCGCCCGCCGACGCCGACGCCGACGCGTCCGCCCGCACGAGCGTCGCGTCGAGCCCGATGCCGTGCTCGGCGAGCTCGCGCAGCAGCCGCGGGTCCTCGTCGGAGATGCGGCGCACGCGCATGGGCCGGTCGGCGGCGGCCTCCGCGAGCCGGGTCGCGTCCGGCAGGTGCGGCTCGCCGTCGGCCGAGGGGATCGGGTCGCCATGCGGATCCCGGGACGGATGCCCGAGGTGCGCGTCGATGCGCGCCACGAAGTCGTCGGAGACCGCGTGCTCGAGCACCTCGGCCTCGTCGTGCACCTCGTCCCATCCGTAGCCGAGCACCTCCACGAGGAACGTCTCGAGCAGCCGATGGCGGCGCACCATCTGGATCGCGTGGCGGCGCCCGTCGTCGGTGAGCTCGATGCTGCCGTACGGCCGGTGCTCGACGAGGCCCTGGTTCGTGAGGCGGCGGATCCCGTCGGACGCGGTGGCGGGCCGGACGCCGAGCCGCTCCGCGAGCCGCGACACGGTCATCGGCTGGTCGGTCCACTCGGTCGCCGACCAGATGAGCTTGAGGTAGTCCTGCGCGGCGCTGGAGAGCTCGTCGACGGACATGCCGCCATGGTACCGAGCGGCCCGGGGAGGCCAGCGGTCACGCTGCGTGCCCGGTCGGTGCATGCTGGACGGGGACCGCGGGCAGGGACGCCCGCGGCGGATCCGATGGAGGAACCACATGCAGTACCGGAATCTCGGGAACAGCGGCGTGGTCGTCTCGACCTACGCGCTCGGCACCATGACCTTCGGCGCGGAGGCCGACGAGGAGACCTCGGGGCGCATCCTCGAGGCGTACGTCGCCGGCGGCGGCACATTCATCGACACGGCCGACGTCTACACGTCGGGCGTCTCGGAGGAGATCGTCGGGCGGTGGCTGAAGGCGCACCCGACCGAGGCCGACCAGCTCGTCGTCGCCACGAAGGGCCGCTTCCCGATGGGGGAGGGAAACAACGACGTCGGCACCTCGCGCCGCCACCTCACCCGCGCGCTCGACGACTCGCTCCGCCGCCTCGGCGTCGACACGATCGACCTGTACCAGATGCACGCGTGGGACGCCGTGACCCCGCTCGAGGAGACCCTGCGCTTCCTCGACGACGCCGTGCGCGCCGGCAAGATCTCGTACTACGGCTTCTCGAACTACCTGGGCTGGCAGCTGACGAAGGCCGTCGGGCTCGCGAAGGCCCTCGGGTACACGCCGCCCGTGACGCTGCAGCCGCAGTACTCGCTGCTCGTGCGCGAGATCGAGTCGGAGATCGTGCCCGCGTCGCTCGACGCCGGCATCGGCCTGCTGCCCTGGTCGCCGCTCGCGGGCGGCTGGCTCACCGGCAAGTACCGTCGCGACGAGACGCCCACCGGCGCCACCCGCCTCGGCGAGGACCCGGAGCGCGGCATGGAGGCGTTCACGCCCCGGAACGGCCAGGAGCGCACGTGGGCGATCCTCGACGAGGTGCGCCGCGTCGCCGACGCCCACGGATCCACGTCCGCGCGCGTCTCGCTCGCCTGGCTCGAGGCGCAGCCGGCGGTGACCAGCGTGATCCTCGGCGCCCGCACCGTGGAGCAGCTCGAGGACAACATGGCCTCCGCCGACCTGGAGCTCACGGCCGACGAGATCGCGTCGCTCAGCGCGGTGAGCGCGCCCGTGGTGTCAGAGTACCCGTACGGCCCGGCCGGCGTGCAGCAGCGCCACCGCGCGATCGACGTGCGCGGCTGACCGGGACGGCGCCGGTCGCCGTGGCCGCGGGCGACGGGATCGGCGCCGTGGCGGGCGCCGTGGCGGGCGCCGGGGCGGTCTGGCCCGGGGCGTCCGCGCGTCCCGCGGGGCGCATCGGGCCCGACCGCTCGGCCCGCGGCGTGATCCGCACGCGCGGCACGTGCCGCCGCACCACGACCTCGAGGGTCAGCTGGCCGCGTCGCGCGAGCACCACGGCCACGACCGCGGCGGCCAGCGCGGGCACGCCGCCCGAGATCACCATGCCGACGTGCACGCCCCACGCCTCGACGATCCCGCCCATGAGCGGGCCGCCGATCGCCTGCCCGCCGAGGAGCACGAGCACGTAGACGCTCATCACGCGGCCCCGGATGGCGACGTTGCTGGAGAGCTGCACGAGCGAGTTCGCGGCCGTCTGGAACAGCAGCGACGCCATCCCGACCGTCACGAGCACGGCCGCGAACGCCGCGATGCCGGGCATGAGCCCCGCGGCCGCCTGGAGGAGGCCGGTGACGCCGACGCCGACCACGATGGTCCGGAGGCGCACGGTCGCGCGCCGGGTCGAGAGCAGCGCGCCCGAGAGCGCGCCGATCGCGACCATCGAGTTGAAGAAGCCGTAGCCGCCGGCGCCCACGGCGTACACGTCGCTCGCGAACGCCGCGAGCAGCACGGGCATCGTCAGGCCGAAGACGCTGAACACGGCCACGAGCACGACGGGCCAGAGGATGGTCGGCTTCGACCGGGCGTACCGGAGCCCCTCCGCGAGCTGGCCGCGGCGGCGCGGGGCGGGCGGGATGCGGATCAGGTCGCGGGTCTTCAGGCTCCACAGCGTGAGGACCACGACGACGCACGCGAGCGCGTTGATCGCGAACGACCAGCCGGCGCCGACCGCGAGCAGGAGGATGCCGCTGAGCGCCGGGCCCACCATGCCGCCGAGCTGGAACACCGACGAGTTCACGCTGATCGCGTTCCGGAGGTGCTCCTGCCCCACGATCTCGGTGACGAACACCTGCCGGGCCGGGTTGTCGATCACCGTCACGAGCCCGGTCGCGAACGCGATGGCGAAGATGTGCCACGCCTCCACGGCGCCGGAGAGCGTGAGCACGGCGAGCAGCGCGCTGAGGAGCGCGTAGGTGCCCTGCGTGATCATCATCAGCATCCGCTTCGAGCACCGGTCGACGATGACGCCGCCGAGGAGGCCGAAGAACAGCATGGGCGCGAACTGCATCGCCACCGTGATGCCGACGGCGGTGACGCTGCCGGTGAGCTCGAGCACGAGCCAGTCCTGGGCGATGCGCTGCATCCAGCCCGAGGTCATGGCGATGACGTTGGAGGCCGTGAACCGGCGGAAGTTCGGCACGCTCAGGGCGATGAGCGTGTGGCGCCACGGCGGGCGGCGGGCCTGGACGGGGAAGGGGGCGGTCGGGGGGAAGGCGTTCGGCGGGGGTGTCATCTGTCCTGCGGTGTGCGTTGCGTATGGGCGGATCGGTTCCGTATGGATGCGGGCCCGTTGCGGCCCGGGATCGAAGCTAGCGCGGGTCTTCCCATTCGGATCCCGTTTCGACATGATGAGTGGCATCACGATCTCGAATGGAGCGACGATGCTCGACCCGACCCTGCTCGCCACCTTCCTGCAGGTGGCCGACACCCGCAGCTTCACGCAGGCGGCCGTGCGCCTCGGCATCAGCCAGCCGACCGTGAGCCAGCAGGTGCGCCGGCTGGAGCGGGCGGTCGACCGCACGCTCATCGCGCGCGACACCCGCGACATGCAGCTCACCGACGCGGGCGACGCGATGGCGGGCTTCGCGCGCACGATCCTCGCGGCGCACCGGGCGGCGGAGAGCTACTTCGGCGGATCCGCGGTGAGCGGCCGCCTGCGCTTCGGCACCGCCGACGACCTCGCCATCACGCAGCTGCCGCGGATCCTCCGGCACTTCCGGCAGCTGCACCCGCAGATCGAGCTGGAGCTCACGGTCACGCAGAGCGGACCGCTGCACCGGCGGCTGCTCGCGGGGCAGCTCGACCTGATCCTCACCAAGACCACCGTCGACGACCAGCCCGCCGAGCGCCGCGTCGGTCGCGACCGCATGGTGTGGGTCGGCCTCGAGCGCACGCTCGTCGAGCCCGGCGCGACCGTGCCGCTCATCGCGTACCGGGCGCCGAGCATCAGCCGCCAGATGGCGATCGACGCGCTCGAGCGGGCCGGCCGCACCTGGCGAGTCACCTGCAGCACGCGCGACGTGAACGGCGTGCTCGCGGCGGTGCGCGCGGGCATGGGCGTGGCGGTGCTGCCGCAGGCGCTGATCCCGACCGACCTCGTGAAGGTGACCACGCGCCTCGCCTTGCCCGAGCTCGACGAGGTGGACTACGTGCTGATGGCGAACCCGGCGGGGCCGCGGGAGTCGATCGAGGCGCTGACGTCGGCGATCATGTCGCGCGGGGTGGCGCGGGCGAGCTGACGGGAGCGGCTACCAGCGGGCGACCGGCGGCAGGCCGTCGTCCGCGAGGCCGTCGTGGCGGACGCGTCCGCGACCGCGCTGCCCGCGGCCCCGCCCGCGCGAGCCCGGCTGGTGCGGCGGCTCGGCCCGGTCGGGGTCGGCGCCGGGGGTGCCCGGCTGCTCGAGCTGCATGGCGAGCGCGCGGAGGCGGGCGTCGAGCTCGGCGTGCGCGGCGGCGGCCTCGTCGAGGCGGGCGCGGTCGTCGTCCACGTCGGCCGGGATCCGCGTGGCCTGCTCGAGCGGCAGCGCGTCGGCCTCCGCCTCGGCGAGGCGACGCGCGCGGCGGCGGGAGGCGAGGATCCCGAAGGCGCCGACGGCGATCTGGAAGGCGCCCAGCCAGCCGGACGCGTCGTTGACGGGGGCGATGACGTGCCACGCGCCCAGCGCGATCCAGCCGATGTTGACCCACATGGGCCAGGCGAACCCCGAACCGGGGACCGGGCTCGCCGGAGGCTGTCCCGTGCCGCGTCCCTCGTCGCTCATGCCGTTCCTCCGTGCCGACCCGACTGTGACTGCGAGTGTGTCACGCGATGTCGGGAACCGCCTGGAGCCAGACGAACGTGCGCGGGCTCAGCACGATGCCCTTCGTGAGGCGCAGGCGCTCGTCGCGCACGAGGTCGACGGCGTGCTCGGCGAACCCGCCGAGGGTCTCCGCCTGCACGGTGGCCGCGTCGTCGCCGAGGTTGGCGAGCACGAGGACCGTGCCGTCGGCGTGCGGGCGCTGGTAGCCGAGCACGTGCGGGTGGTGCGCGTCGAAGCCGACGACGCGCGTGCCGGCGAGCGCCGGCGTGGCCGCGCGGACGGCGACGAGGCGGCGGATCCCGGCGTGCACGACGCCCGTGCTCGTCGTGCGGTCCTCGCGCTGGTCGTAGCGCTCGAACGGGTGGAGCGGGCGGTTGACCCAGCGGCTGTCGTCGGCGTGCGCCGTGACGTCGTCGTACCCGTAGTCGTTGAGCTGGCCGACCTCGTCGCCGAGCACGAGGATCGGCAGGCCGCCCGCGCTGAGGGCGATGGAGTGCGCGAGGAGGATCCGCTCGACCGCGCCCGGGTCGTCCTGCTCGAGCCCGGCGAGGGACGCCGTGGTGCCGGCGACGCCGTCGGGATGCGCGACCCCGCGGGCGTGGCTGCCGGGGAACCGGCCGAGGTGGAAGTCGGTGAGGAAGCGGCGGTGCTCGTCGGGGTCGATGCCGAGGGCGCGCGCGTCGTCGTCGTCGAAGGCCCAGCGCAGGGCGTCGTGGTCGCGGACGCGCGCGGTCCAGGCGGTGCCCGCAGGCGCCTCGGGCCGGCGCTCGAGGGAGCGGGAGAGGAGCGCGGGGGACCGGGTGGCGAGCGCCTCCCAGATGAGGGCGGTGCGCTCGGGGTCGTCGACGAGGCGCACGGCGTCGTCGGCGAGGGGCGCGGCCGCGGCGCGGTCGTCGGCCGCGACCGCGAGGGCGAGCCCGGGGGAGGAGCGGCGGCCGACGGCGGCGAGCACGCGGAGGAGGGCGGATGCGCGGGCGGGAACGGCGGCCCTCGCGGTGTCGGCGTCGCTGTCGGTGTCGGTCGCGACATCCGCGAGGAGCGCGCGCGGGTCGACGCGCACGAGGTCGGCCCCGGCGGAGGCGAGCGCGGCGGTCTCGCGGGCGGCGGCGCGGATCCGGTCGGGGAGGGCCTCGGCGTCGTCGTGCGTCGCGGACAGCGCGACGGCGAGCGTGAGGCCCGCGTCGTGCAGGGCGTCGGCCAGCGCGACGAGATCGGCGGCGGATCCGAGCCCGGCGCGCACGCGGAGGCCCGGTGCCAGCATCGCGTCGGCGGGGGCGTCGTCGGTCGCGGGCCCGGCGACCGGCGTCACCTCGAGGTGCGTCAGGCCGAGCTCGACGAGGTAGGGGATGCGCGCCGTGAGGCCCGCGAGGTCGCCCGCGTAGCGGTCGACGTAGCAGGCGCCGCCGGTGCGGTGGTCGAGGTCCGCGACCGCGGATCCGTCGCGGCGGGCGGCGGGAGCCCCGAGCGCGGCGGCGTCGTCGGCGTCGGCGAGGAGCGCGTCGGCCATCGCGGCGGCGGCATCGTCGTCGCCCGCGATCACGGCCAGGTCGGCGACCAGCGCGTCGCGGTCGAACGGGGGCGCGGGAGCGTCCGCGACGGGGGAGCCGTCGGCAGCGGCACGCGCGTCGTGCGCACGATCGCCGTCGCGATCGGATCCGCCTGCTGCGGGGTCGGTCGTGAGCTCGGTGCTCCTCATGCTCGGTCCTTCCACCGCATCCGGCGGGCCGCGTCGCCCGACCCTCTGATCCTACGGGCGACACGGGGCGACGGTCGGTCGGAGTGCGGCGTCACGACCGCGATCCGTCGCGGGCCGGCCAGCCGGGCGTCCGCCGCGGCGCCCGACGGCGTCCCGCAGCCGGCATGCGCCTCGCGCGCGCGCCCGTGCCCGGGTAGGCTCGACGCGTCGCGACTGGCGTTCGGATGGGTCACCATCGGGGAGCGACTCACACACGGTTGGTGGCCGTACGCCTGGGCCACGACGCATCCATTCGTCCACCGTGCTCAAGGAGTCCCATGCCCGTCGACCAGTCCTTCAACGCCCCCCTCTCCGAGGTCGACCCGGAGATCGCGGCCGTCCTCGAGCAGGAGCTCGGCCGCCAGCGCGGCACCCTCGAGATGATCGCCAGCGAGAACTTCGTGCCGCGCGCGGTGCTGCAGTCGCAGGGATCCGTGCTCACCAACAAGTACGCGGAGGGCTACCCGGGCCGCCGCTACTACGGCGGCTGCGAGTTCGTCGACGTCGCCGAGCAGCTCGCCATCGACCGCGCGAAGAGCCTCTTCGGCGCCGAGTTCGCGAACGTCCAGCCGCACTCCGGCGCCACCGCGAACGCGGCCGTCCTCGCCGCCATCGCGCAGCCCGGCGACACGATCCTCGGCCTCGAGCTCGCGCACGGCGGCCACCTCACGCACGGCATGAAGCTCAACTTCTCCGGCAAGCTCTACGACGCGGCCGCGTACGGCGTGGATCCCGACACCTTCCTCATCGACATGGACGTCGTGCGGGAGAAGGCGCTCGCCCACCGCCCGCAGGTCATCATCGCCGGCTGGTCGGCGTACCCCCGCCACCTCGACTTCGCCGCGTTCCGCGCGATCGCGGACGAGGTCGGCGCGAAGCTCTGGGTCGACATGGCGCACTTCGCCGGTCTTGTCGCCGCGGGCGTGCACCCCTCGCCCGTCCCGTACGCGGACGTCGTCTCCTCCACCGTGCACAAGACCCTCGCGGGTCCCCGGTCCGGCGTGATCCTCAGCCGCGACACCGCGCTCGCCAAGAAGCTCAACTCGGCCGTCTTCCCGGGCCAGCAGGGCGGGCCGCTCATGCACGTCATCGCGGCCAAGGCCACGGCGTTCAAGATCGCGGCCACCGAGGAGTTCGCGGACCGCCAGCGCCGCACCATCCAGGGCGCGCAGATCCTCGCCGAGCGCCTCGTCGCGGCCGACTCCACCGAGGCCGGCGTCTCCGTGCTCACGGGCGGCACCGACGTGCACCTCGTCCTGGCCGACCTGCGGAACTCGCCCATCGACGGCAAGCAGGCGGAGGACGCGCTGCACGAGGTCGGCATCACGGTCAACCGCAACTCGGTGCCGTTCGACCCGCGACCGCCGATGGTCACGTCCGGCGTGCGCATCGGCACGTCGGCGCTCGCGACCCGCGGCTTCGGCGAGACCGAGTTCACCGAGGTGGCGGACATCATCGCCGAGACCCTCAAGCCCGGCAGCGACCTCGCCGCCCTCCGTGCGCGCGTGCTCACGCTCACCGACGGCTTCCCGCTCTACGAGGGCCTCACCCAGTGACCGCGGTCGTGCTCGACGGCGTCGCCACGGCGTCGGCCGTCAAGTCCGAGCTCGCCGTGCGGATCCGCGCCCTCCGCGAGCAGGGCCTGGTCCCCGGCCTGGGCACGCTCCTCGTGGGGGACGACCCGGGGTCGCGCTCGTACGTCGCCGGCAAGCACCGCGACTGCGCCGAGGTGGGCATCGAATCCATCCGCGTCGACCTCCCGGCCGACGCCACCGAGGACGACGTGCGGCAGGCCATCGAGCGGCTCAACTCCGACCCGGCCGTCACGGGCTACATCGTGCAGCTGCCGCTCCCGGCGGGCATCGACGAGAACGCGATGCTCGAGCTCATCGACCCGTCCAAGGACGCCGACGGCCTGCACCCGACCAACCTCGGGCGCCTCGTGCTCGGCGTGCAGGGCGAGCTCACCTCGCCGCTGCCGTGCACGCCCGCGGGCATCGTCGAGATGCTCGAGCGCTACGAGGTGCCGATCGCCGGCCAGCACGTGGTCGTCGTCGGCCGCGGCCTCACGGTCGGGCGCCCGCTCGGCCTGCTGCTCACGCGCAAGGGCCTCGATGCCACCGTCACGCTCACGCACTCGCGCACGCGCGACCTCGAGCAGGAGGTCCGCCGGGCGGACATCGTGGTCGCGGCCGTCGGCGTCGCGCACCTCATCAAGCCGGAGTGGGTGAAGCTGGGCGCCGCGGTGCTCGACGTGGGCATCACGCGCGTCGTGGATCCCGAGACCGGCAAGGCGCGCCTCACGGGCGACGTGGACCCGGCGGTCGCCGAGGTCGCCGGGCACCTGTCTCCGAACCCGCGCGGCGTCGGGCCGATGACCCGCGCGATGCTGCTCGTGAACGTGGTGCTGGCCGCCGAGCGCGACGCGCGCCTGGCCGCCGAGCTGCGCGGCTGACGGCGCTCGCCGCAGTCGCGGGGCGATGATGCGGGAGCGGACGGCCGGTCAGGCCGTCCCCTCCTCGCGTCCGGGTCGCGTCGCGTCGGCGCGCTCGGCGCCCAGCAGCACGGCCGGCGTCGGGATCGCGGACGCGTGCAGCCGCGCGTTCTCCACGTAGTGCGCGGCGTTCGCCCGGAGCCCGGCGACCTCCTCGTCCGTGAGCTCGCGCCGCACCTTGCCGGGCACGCCCGCAACGAGCGAGCGCGGCGGGATGACCTGCCCTTCCAGCACCACGGTGCCGCCCGCGAGGAGCGACTCCCGGCCGACGACGGCGCCGTTCATCACCGTCGCGGACATGCCCACGATGCAGTCGTCCTCGATCGTGCAGCCGTGCAGCACCGCGTTGTGGCCGACGGACACGCCCCGGCCCACCGTGAGCGGGAAGCCCGCGTCGACGTGGCAGCTCACGTTGTCCTGCAGGTTCGAGCCCGGGCCGATCACGATGACGGCGGCCTCGGCGCGCAGCACGGCGTTGAACCACGCGCTGGATCCGGCGCCGAGCGTCACCCGCCCGACGACGCGCGCGCCGGCCGCCACGAGGGCGTCGGGCGCGATGTCGGGCGCGGGCGACCCGGGGAGCGCGCGGACGGTGGCCTGGGGATCGACGGTCATGCGGCCAGGGTAGGCCGCCGGGTCACGCGCCCGGGCGCATCCGCGTGCCGCGCTCCATCGGCGCGAAGCCCGCGGCGACGTACGCGTCCCACGGCGCCCGGTAGTACGGGAGCGGCGAGGCGTTGATGAAGACGTCGTGGCCGCCCAGCTCACCGACGCGGCGGCAGACGTCGAGCGCGAGGGTCTGTGGAGCCCCCGGCGGCGGTGCGCGGGCACGATGCCGAGCGGCTCGAGCTCCGCCCAGCCGCTCGCGGGGTCGAGCCAGGCCGTGCAGGTGCCGGCGAGCGTGCCGTCGGGGGCCTCGATCACGAGGTCGAGGTCGCGCCGGTACACGGCGGCGCCCTGCATGGCCGCGTAGCCGACCGCGTCGAAGCGGCTCTCGGCCGCGGGGTCGATGCCGTCGCCGGATCCGTCGGTGAAGGGCAGCTCGACCGGCTTCCACGCGCGGCGGTGCGTCTCGACCTTGGCCTGCTCCTCGCCCTCCGCGACCGGGCGGATGCGGTAGCCCGCGGGCGGTCGCGCTCCCGTGTCGCGGGCCGCGCGGCGGAGCCCGGCGAGCGGGACGGCCTCGTCGACGAAGCCGCGGGCGGCGAGGATCCCGCGCAGCCGGTCCTGCCCGCGGTGGACGGCGACGCTCGCGCGTCCCTGGCCCGCCGCGTCGAGGATCCACGCGGCGAGCAGATCGGTGGTGGCGTCGTCGCCGGCCGCGCACTCGACGCGCGCGTCGTCGGTCGAGAAGGCGGCCCAGCCGATCAGCGCGCCGGCCCCGTCGCGCACGACGGCCATCCGCTCCGGCAGCTGGCCGGTGGACGCCTCCCACGCGAACCCGCCGGGGTGGGTCGACACCGGGAACCACGCGGACAGCGCGGACGCGATGTCGCGGACGGCCCCGTCCCGGTCGTCGACGATCTCGGTCAGGCCCTCGGGTGGTCGCACGCCGCCGAGCCTAGGGGGATCGGCGCGGCGGCCGGGTCCCTACCGCTCCGCCTTCGCCCCGTCCGACGGCGTGACCGTGAAGACGGTCGGCCCAGTGTAGCCGTGCTCCGCGAAGGCGCCGTCGATGGCGACCTGCAGGCGCGAGAGGGAGTCGACGTCGATGAGCGCGATGGCCGATCCGCCGAAGCCGCCGCCCGTCATGCGCGCGCCGATCGCGCCCTCGTTCTGCGCGACCTCGACCGCGAGGTCGAGCTCCGGCACGCTGATCTCGAAGTCGTCGCGCATCGAGCGGTGGCTCGCGTCGAGCAGCTCGCCGATCGCGCGCGGGCCCTCCTCGCGGAGCGCGCGCACGGTGTCGAGCACGCGCTGGTTCTCGGTGACGATGTGGCGCACGCGGCGGAACGTCTCGTCGTCGAGCACCTCGCGGGCCCGCACGAGGTCGTCGACCGACAGCTCGCGGAGCGTCTCCACGCCCATCAGGCGCGCGCCCTGCTCGCACGACTCGCGGCGGGCGCGGTAGCCGCCGTCGGCGTGCGCGTGCTCCACGTGGGTGTCGATCACGGCGATGGTGAGGCCGGCGGCCTCGAGCCCGAGCGGGATGACCTCCGCGTCGAGCGAGCGGCAGTCGAGGAACACGCCCGCGTCCTGCTGGCCGAGGAGGCTCGCGGACTGGTCCATGATCCCGGTCGGCGCGCCCACGATCTCGTTCTCGGCGAGCTGCCCCACCGCGGCGAGCGTCTGCCGGTCGAGGCCCAGGCGCCAGATGTCGTCGAGCGCGAGGGCGATGGATCCCTCGAGCGCGGCCGACGACGACAGCCCCGCGCCCACGGGCACGTCGCTGTCGATGAACACGTCGAAGCCGGGTACGGCGGCGAGGTCGGCCCCGCGCTGCCCGAGCGCCCACGCGACGCCCAGCGGGTAGGCCTGCCAGCCCGCGATGCGCTCGCCGGTGAGGTCGGCGAGGCGCGCCTCCACGACCTCATCCGAGAAGGAGCTGGCGAGGCGGATCCGGTCGTCGTCCCGCGGCGCGAGCGCGATGACCGTGCGGCGGTCGATCGCGAACGGGAACACGAAGCCCTCGTTGTAGTCGGTGTGCTCGCCGATGAGGTTCACGCGCCCGGGCGACGACCACACGCCGTGCGGCTCGCGCTCGAAGCGGGCGTGGAATCCCGCGCGCACGTCGTCTCGGATGTCGGTCATGCGTCCTCCACTGCCTTGCGGATCATCTCGGCCGCCTTCTCCGGCGGCACGTCGCCGATCCAGGCGCCCATGGCCGCCTCGGATCCGGCCAGGAACTTGAGCTTGTCGGCCGCGCGGCGCGGCGACGTGATCTGCAGCATGAGCCGGATCTCGTCGCGGTGCGCGTCCACGGGCGCCTGGTGCCAGGCGGAGATGTACGGCGTCGGGGTGTCGTACAACCGGTCCATCCCCTTCAGCAGCCGGAGGTACATCGTCGCGAGCTCGTCGCGCTCGGCCGCGGTCGTCTCCGCGAGGTCGGGCACGTGGCGGTGGGGGAGCAGGTGGATCTCCACGGGCCAGCGCGCCGCGAACGGCACGAACGCCGTGAAGTGCTCGCCGCGCAGCACGACGCGCTCGGACGCCTGCTCGGTCTCGAGGATCCGCTGGAACAGGCCCGGCCCGAACCGCTCGATCGACTCGACGAGCCGACGCGTGCGCGGGGTGATGTAGGGGTACGAGTAGATCTGCCCGTGCGGGTGGTGCAGCGTGACGCCGATGGCCTCGCCGCGGTTCTCGAACGGGAACACCTGGCGGATCCCGGGCATCGCGGAGAGGGCGCGCGTGCGCTCGGCCCACGCCTCCACCACGGTGCGGGCGCGCGACGGCGTGAGGCCGCTGAACGAGCCGGTGTGCGCGGGGCTGAAGCAGACGACCTCGCAGCGGCCGACCGAGGTGCGGGTGCGCTCCAGGCCGATGGACGTGAGGTCGTGGTCGTCGACGGGCGCGTCCACACCCTCCGCGTCCGCGAGCGCGGGCCCGAACGACGGCGACTTGTTCTCGAAGACCGCGACGTCGTACATGCTCGGGATCTCGGACGGGTTCGACGGGGTCGCGGGGGCGAGGGGATCCAGCTCCGCCGGCGGCAGGTGCGCGCGGTTCTGGCGCGCAGCCGCGATGGAGACCCACTCGCCCGTGAGGACGTCCTGCCGCATCGTCGCGGTGGGCGGCCGGGGTGCGGCCGGGCGGGCGTCGACGGCGCGCTCGGGCGGGAGGGTCGTGTCGGCGTCGTCGAAGTAGACGAGCTCGCGGCCGTCGGACAGCAGCGTGCGGCGCTGCGTGATCCCGGACGGCGACGTCGTGACGGTCTGGTCGGCATGCATGATGCCCCGATCCTACGGGCTCGCGGGGCCAGGATCTGCGCTCGCGAAAGCCCGGCTTGCGTTCCGGCAACCGCGTGCGGGAGGCTCGCGGCATGGCCGACGACTCCGCATCCGTCCCCGCGGCGATCCGCCGGTCGCGCATCCTCGAGCGGCTCGGCGACCGCGGCTTCGCGACCGTCGCCGAGCTCGCGGCCGACGCGGGCGTCTCCGCCGTCACGATCCGCGCCGACCTCGACGCGCTCGCCGACTCCGCCGCCGTCCAACGCGTGCACGGCGGCGCCGTCCTCCGCTCCGGCCTCGCCGCGCGCGAGCAGAGCCTCGAGGTCACGCTCGAGTCCGCCGCCGACGCCAAGCGCGCCATCGGTCGGGCCGCCGCCGCCCTGGTCGAGAGCGGCCAGAGCGTGCTCCTCGACGTCGGCAGCACGACGCTCCAGGTGGCGCGGGCGCTCGTCGCCCGGGACGACCTCGTCGACGTCACCGTCATCACGAACGGGCTCACCCTGGCGCTCGAGCTCGAGCGGGCCATGCCGCGCTTCACCGTCGTCGTCACGGGCGGCACGCTCCGCGCGCTGCAGCACAGCCTCGTGGATCCGCTCGCCACCGAGGTGCTCGACCGCCTGAACCCCGACATCGCCTTCATCGGCGGCAACGGGGTGGACGTCGACCGCGGCGTCACCAACGTCAACCTGCCCGAGGCGGAGGTGAAGCGGCGGATGGTCGCCGCGAGCGCCCGCACGGTGGTCGTCGCGGACGGCTCCAAGCTCGGCCGCACGCACCTCGGATCCGTGGCGCCGCTCGACCTCGTCGACACGCTGCTCACGGACCCGGGCGCCGACCCGCACGAGGTCGGACGCCTGCGCGACGCGGGCCTGCGGGTCGTCGTCGCGGGCGACGCGTCCCATGCCGCGCGGCCCTAACGTGGAACCCATGAGACCCGTCACCGGAGAGCAGCACCACCTCGTCCACGCCGGCCCGACGGGCGAGCTCCGCGCCACCGTCGTGCAGCTCGCCGCCGCGATCCGCGGCCTCACCCTCGACGGCGTCGACCTCGTCGAGCCCTACGGCGACGACGTCGTCGCCCCGATGGGCGCCGGCATGGTGCTCGTGCCGTGGCCCAACCGCATCCGCGGCGCCCGCTACGAGCTCGACGGGAAGGCGCAGGCGCTCGACGTCTCGGAGCCGTCGCTCGGCAACGCCTCGCACGGGCTCCTCCGCAACACCGGGTACGCGGCGTCCGACCGCGCCGACGACCGCGTCACCCTCTCGGCGACCGTCTTCCCTCAGCACGGCTACCCGTTCCTCCTCGACACGTCGGTCACGTACCGGCTCACGGACGACGGCCTCGTCGTCACCCACCGGATCCGCAACGACTCGGCCCAGGCGGCACCCGTGGCGGTGGGCGCGCACCCCTACCTCGCGATCGGCGGCGTCCCCTCCGCCGAGCTCACGCTCACGGTCCGGGCCGACACGTGGTCCGAGGTCGACGACGCGCTCATCCCCGTCGCCGACCACCCCGTGGACGGCGCCGACGAGGACCTCCGCACCGGCCGCGTCGTCGGCGACCTCGACCTCAACACGGGCTACGGCGACGTGCACGTGGAGGGCGGCGCGAGCCGCCACGGCCTCACGGCGCCGGACGGCCGCGGCGTCGAGCTGTGGGCCGACGGGTCCTTCCGATTCCTGCAGGTCTACACGCCGCACGCGTTCCCGACCCACGGGAGCCAGGCCGTCGCCATCGAGCCGATGACCGCGCCGGCCGACGCCTTCAACTCGGGTGTCGGAGTGCGCCGCCTCGCGCCCGGCGAGGAGTGGACCCTGAGCTGGGGGATCCGCGCGACGGGCGCCTGGCCCCGCGCCTGACGCGGATCGCGCCGCGCCTGTGCGCTCGGCGAGCGCGGCGGCGGGCTGCCGTGGCCAGATGGGCGCATCCCGACGCTCGGAGGCCCGCATGACCGGACGCCCGCCCGCTCCGCCCATCCCGCGTGCACGACGCGCGGTGGTCGCGATGATCCTCGTCGCGGCGCCCATGCCCCTCGTCGCGCACCTCGTGCCCGATCTCGCCGTGGCCTGCTGGTCGGCGGGAGCGGTCCTCACCGTCGGTGCGCTGGTCGTCGGTCTCCGGGATCGCCGCCGGGGTCGCTAGCCCGCGTCCTCCTGCGCCCACTGCAGGGCGACCCGCTGCGTGTACTGCTCCAGCGCGATCCGGTTCTCCTCGGGCTCGCGCAGGCCGTCGATGTAGGCGAGCAGCCGGCCGACCACGCCGGAGAGGTACTGCACGCCGCGGTCGTCGTGCTCCTCGAGCGCCGACTTGAGCAGGTCGTAGCGCTCGGAGGTCTCCTCGGCGGTCAGCATCGCGATCACGAGTTCGTCGGCCTGCATGCTCATGCGACCCAGCATCGCACCGGCGCGGTGCCCGCGAGCGGCCGTCGGCGCGCGGAACGGACGCTCTCCGGACAGCGCGGGGCGCCGTTCCCCGAATTGGGGATACGCTCCGGGCGGCAGGAGAACGCACCCTTGCCGTATCCAGCGGATGGCGTCCGGTGCTCGGGGGAGCGGATCGGCGCGGCCCGACAGCTCCCGTCAGCACGGCCCTCCCGGAAGGCTCCTTCTTGTCCCACCCACGCGCGGACGCGCTCACCCACGCCACCGACCTGCCCGACGCCGCGCTCGACGCGGCTGCCCCCGCGCCCGACCGGCGGCCGCCGCTCGTCGGCCGCCGGGCGATGTTCCTGGCCGCCGTCGGGGCGACCGCGGGCGCCGCCCTCGTCGCCTCCCCGGCCGCCCGAGCCGTCGCCGCGCCCGTCGAGGAGGCGTCGCCGGCTCCCGCGGCTCCCACCGCGGCGGTCACGGCGACGGAGACGCCCGCGGCCACCGTCGTCGTCGGCGACACGAGCCGCGTCTACTACCCGGAGCAGTACGGCTTCGTCGCCTCGGACGCCGACCACACGCGCGCCATGTCGGCCTTCTTCGCCGCGCTCATGCGCACGGGCGGCACGGGGATCCTCCCGCCCGGCGAGATCCGCGTCACCTCGACCGGCATCGACTACTCCGGATCCCAGTGGCCCAAGCAGCCGCTCTCGGGTGCGCCTTACGGCTACCCGGCCATCGAGGTCCACGGCTACGGCCGACGCGTGACCACCATCCGCCAGATCGCCGGCGCCACGGGCGACATCTTCACGGTGCAGGGCAAGCTCGGCGCCGACGCGGGTCCGGCCGCGAACAACAAGGCCACCGTCACGCTCAGCGGCTTCAGCCTCGTCGGCACCCGCACCGGACGCCACGGCCTCTACCTGCGCTCGCTCCTGCACAGCCGCATCACCGACCTCGAGCTCAACGCCACCGGTGCCGCGGGCGTCTACTTCGCGCGGCCGAACTTCACCGCAGCCAACGACGAGTACTCCTACGCCAACGTCATCGAGGGCCTCCGGGTCATCACGGCGGGCACCTGGGGCGTGGACTGCGACGGCGTGAACGCGATCGACATCGTCATGCGCGACACCGAGATCGTGAACTGCGCGGCCGGCGGCATCCGCATGGCGCCGACGAACTCGCGCTTCGGCAACACGCGCATCATCGGCTGCGGCGCGGGCGTGAAGGCGGCCCGCGGGTTCGTGGCCATCCCCACGACCAACGCGTCGTCGATGATCTCGGAGCTCGGCATCGACGGCATCCGCCTCGAGGGCAACTCGGGCCCCGGCGGCTACCAGATGGAGATCGGCGCGGGCGTGGGCGCCACGGTCCACGGCTACAACATCGTCACGGGCGGCGACCTCGGCGCGCACGGCATCGGGGTCGGGCTCACCAACACGGGCACGCGGCTCGCCATGGACACGCTCGTCGGCCGCGGCACGATGTTCATGACGCCCACCAAGTACCCGAAGCAGAAGGTCGTCGTCGTGGGCCCGGACGGCAGGGACACGCGGGTCGAGAAGCCGTCTACGCCCAACAACCCGGACGCCAAGTACGACGCGATCGTCAGCAGCAGCGGCCTCCGCAGCGTCGACCACTTCGGCCGCGCGCTGCCGAAGGTGACGTTCATCGCCTGAGGGCGGGCGGAGGGTGCCGGTGCGCCGTCCGCGCCCGCGAGTCGCGCGACCGGCCCATCGCCGAGGACGCCATCCCTGGCCGCCTCCTCGCGACGCCCATGCGCGGGCTCCGGCGTGACGGTGCGCTCCTCGGCCCGTGCGGCTCTGGGGACGAGCGGGCGCAGGCGTCGCGGGGGCGCCCGGTGCGCTCGCCCGATGCGCTCGCGGAGGCGAGAGGCCCTCGGCCGGCGACGTCCCGGGTGGTGGCCGGGATCCAGCGGCCCCGCGACCCGTCCTCCTGCGTGAGCGTCTAGGACCCGGCGAGGACCGCGTCGCGGATGGCGTCTCCCATCACCTTCGCCGCGGCCGGCGTCGGGTGGGTGCCGTCGGAGGTGAACCCCTCGATGTAGGTGCCGTCGACGTCGTGGGTCCCGGAGGCCGCGTCGACGAACGACCAGCCCCGGGTCGCCGCCAGCTCCTCCAGGTCCTCGTTGAAGGCGCGGGATGCAGCGGGCTGCTCATCGCTGGGCGGCACGGTGGAGATGAGGACCCGGTCGGGGGCGACGGTGCCCACGATCGCGTCGTAGTTCGCCGCGGTGGTCGCGAACGGCACGTCGTTCCCGTAGTCGTTGACCCCGGCGAGGAGGACCAGCACATCGGTGTCGGGATACGGGGTGACGTTCTCCACCATGGACCTCGTCTGGACGCCGCCCAGAGCCCATCCGCCCGAGAACACGACGCCGTCGCCGAGCACGTAGGACAGCCAGGAGCCGTCGCCGATGTCACCGGCGGCGAAGTCGCGGCTGTCGGCCGCGGTGATCGAGTCGCCGACGGCCGCCACCCGCAGCGGCTCCGCGGTCACGGCGGGAGAGCTCTCCGGCAGCGTCGGCACCGAGCCGGCCTTCGGGGATGCCCCATCCCGCCCCTGTCCGAGGGCGAGCCCGGAGATGACGACGACCCCCGCGGCGAGCAGCGCGACGCCACCGATGCCCCACACCGTGCTCATGCCGCGTCCACGTCGTTTCCCCATAATGGAAAGCGTATGGGCCGGTGAGAGGCGGCTTCACCATCTCGTGGCCCCACATGAGGGGCTGGCGGAGAAGCGGCGGATGCGGCGGGTTCCGGCGGTGACGGACGCCGTCGGCGGCGCGTCCCGCTCGTCCGTCCGAGGATCGGTGGGCCCCGTCGGGCTCGAACCGACGACCCAGGGATTAAAAGTCCCTTGCTCTACCAACTGAGCTAGAGGCCCGTGCGCCCGACTCTACGGGATGGGGCGCGGCCGATCAGAGGCGGTCGACGTCGCGCGAGGAGCCGCGGCCGAGGAGCGCGCCGGCGACGACCGTGACGACGATGAGGAAGATCCCGACGCCCACGAGCCAGGCGAGCGCCTTGATCACGAAGCCCGCGACGACCAGGACGAGCCACAGGACCACCAGGCCGCGGAGAAGTCTCACGCCCCCAGCCTACGGGGGCGTCCCGGGCGCCCGACGGACGACCCCGACCCACCGCGGCGTACGCTGACGGGGATGTCCGGCGACTACCACAAGCCCACCAAGTTCTCCGGGTCCAAGTTCGAGAGCATGCTCGGCGGCGAGGACCCCGCCACGATCAGCCGCGTGGCCCACGAGACCGCGTCGGCGCTACTGGCGCGCGTGCGGGCGGATCCCGACCCCGCGGTCGTCGAGCGGCTCATCGCGTACACCGACGAGCACGGCATCGACGCGGTGGCGGAGCTGTGGTCGCGCGCGAGCCCGCGCAGCCTGCCCGGCGCGCTGTGGCGGCTGTACCTCATGCGCGCGCTCATCCGGCAGGATCCGGACGGCATCAGCCTCCTCTACCAGCGCGGCACCGAGGTCGCGACGACCATCGACCCGGTGGTCGCGGGGGCCACAGCGCCGACCGGGCCCGCCGAGATCGTCGAGCTGGCCGACAGCATCCTCCGCGGCCTCTTCACGGGCGACTTCGCCGTGGCGCTCGACCGCGCGGGCGCCTTCAGCCGGCTGGCCGCGCTGGGCTCCACGAGCGTCGCCGACGACCTCGACGCCACGGCCTCCCCGGAGCGCGCCGGCGACCTCACCACCCGGGCTCTCCGCCTCTCGCAGATGGCCGCGGACCTCGTGCAGTGCGCCCGCCTGTGGCGCGGCGACCGGCTCGACTGACGCGGGACGCGACGCGATCGAGCCCTCCGCCGACGCCGCATCCGCCGCGTTCGCTGTGAGCGGCGGCCCTCGGGCGACAGCTCCGGCCGACTCGGTTACAGTGGATGCGGTCGGGCCGCAGTAACCCCGGGCTCCAATATTCGCCGCTCCGAGCGGCCTCGCGCCGAGAGGCGTTCCTGCGGTCCGGCTCCTCTTCTCGACAGCTGCCCTCGAGGCCGGGTACCCGCCCGACCGGATGCTCCCCGCGTCCTCTCCGACCGGCGCCGGACGTCCCGCGCATCGGCTCATGCCGGCCGCCCCTGTGACCAATCCGTGACGCGCCCCGCCCCGAAGAGTCATCGTGAGGCGCTCACCCGCCTCGCATCCGTCACCCGAGAGGGTGCGACCCGCATCGGTCGTGTCCTGTTGCGCGGCAGGCCGCCCGGCCATCCCAGATGCCGCGTTCCCGCGGGATCCGGCCGGTGCGGGGCTCCCCGCATCCTCCGCTCCATCCGCCCCACCACCCGGAAGCACCAGATGACCTCCCCGCAGATCCACCTCCGCCCCACGGGCGTCGATGCGCCTGCATGCGGAACCCGGTCGGGTCTGGGATGCTGGGGCTCGTGCCTTCATCGATCGAGCGTCCCGACCTGCCAGGGCCGACGGACCCCGAGTCGAAGGAGTCCCTCCTCGGCCGCGTCGCCCAGGGCGACAAGCGGGCCTTCTCGGAGCTCTACGACCAGCTCGCGCCGCGCGTCCTCGGACTCGTGCGCCGGCTCCTCGTCGACCACGCCCAGTCCGAGGAGGTCACCCAGGAGATCTTCCTCGAGATCTGGCAGTCCGCATCGCGGTTCGACCCGGCCAAGGGCGCCGCGACCACGTGGGTCCTCACCATGGCCCACCGCCGCGCGGTGGACCGCGTGCGCGCCTCCCAGTCCAGCCGTGACCGCGATGTTCGCATCGGCATCCGCGACCACGAGCACGGCTACGACCAGGTGTCGGAGACCGTCGAGATCAGCATCGAGCACGAGAGGGTGAAGAAGGCCATGACGAAGCTCACGGAGATCCAGCGCCAGGCCGTCTCGCTCGCCTACTACGGCGGATACAGCCACAGCGAGGTCGCGTCGATGCTCGACGTGCCCATCGGCACCGTCAAGACGCGTCTGCGCGACGGCATGATCCGCCTGCGCGACGAGATGGGGGTCGCATCATGACCACCGACGACGACCTGCGCACCCTCACCGCGGCCTACGCCCTGGGCGCGGTCGACCTCGACGAGGCGGCCGAGTTCGAGGCGCTCCTCGAGAGCGATCCCGTGCTCCGCGCCGAGGTCGAGGAGATCCGGTCCACCGCGGCCGGCCTCGCCTTCAGCACCGAGCCGGTGGCCCCGTCCCCGCGCCTCAAGTCCGACCTCATGGCGATGCTCGACGCGACGCCGCAGCTGCCGCCCCTCGAGGCGCCGGCCGATGCTCCCGTCGAGGACCGCCGACCGGCGCCCGTCACCGAGCTGCGTCCTGCCGGCACCGCGTCGGCGTCGGCCGCGCCGACCGCCCCGCGCGGCCGGCTCGGCTCGGCGTCGTCCCGTGCGTCCGACCGCTGGTTCCGCCGGCCCGGCGCGCTCATCGGCGTCGCGGCGGCGGCCGTCGTGCTGGTCGTCGGCGGCGTCGTCGTGGGCACGGGGCTGGGCGGCCCCGGCACATCCCAGACGCCCCAGGCCTCCGCGTACGAGCAGGTCACCACGGCGTCCGACGTCGTGGTCGACACCCGCGAGGTGGTCGGCGGCGGCACCGCCACCGTGTACTTCTCCGCATCCGAGGCGAAGACGGCCGTCGCGATGGACTCCGCCCCGTCGCTCCCCGAGGGTCGCGTGCTCCAGATGTGGTACGTCGGCAAGTCCGGCCCCGTGTCCGCTGGCGTCATGCCGGCCGTCGACGGCGCGGGCCACGCGGTGCTCGAGGGCACCTACACGCCGGGCGACACCGTGGCCATCACGGTCGAGCCCGAGGGCGGCTCCGACCAGCCCACCAGCGAGCCCATCGTGGCGGTCACGGTCACCTGATCCGCACCGCCCGCCCATGACGAAGGCCCCGCATCCTGGAGAGGATGCGGGGCCTTCGTCCGTGCCGGCGGCGGATCAGCCGAAGCGGCCGGAGACGTAGTCCTCGGTCGCCTGCACGCTGGGCTTCGAGAACATGGTGGTCGTGTCGTCGTACTCGATGAGCTTGCCCGGCTTGCCGGTGCCCGCGATGTTGAAGAACGCGGTGCGGTCGGAGACGCGGCTGGCCTGCTGCATGTTGTGCGTGACGATCACGATCGTGTACTGCGCCTTGAGCTCCTCGATGAGGTCCTCGATGGCGAGCGTGGAGATCGGGTCCAGCGCGGAGCACGGCTCGTCCATGAGCACCACGTCGGGCTGCACGGCGATGGCGCGCGCGATGCAGAGGCGCTGCTGCTGGCCGCCGGAGAGGCCGGATCCGGGGAGCGCCAGGCGGTCCTTCACCTCGTTCCAGAGGTTGGCGCCCATGAGCGACTGCTCGACGAGCGCGTCCGCGTCCGACTTGGAGATCTTGCGGTTGTTGAGCTTGACGCCCGCGAGCACGTTGTCGCGGATCGACATGGTGGGGAACGGGTTCGGCCGCTGGAACACCATGCCGACCTGGCGGCGCACGAGCACCGGGTCGACGCCGGGACCGTACAGGTCGTTGCCGTCGACGAGCACCTCGCCCTCCACGTACGCGCCGGGGATGACCTCGTGCATGCGGTTGAGCGTGCGGAGGAACGTGGACTTGCCGCAGCCGGACGGGCCGATGAAGGCGGTGACGGTGCGCGGCTCGATCCGCAGGTTGACGTCCTCGACCGCCTTGAACTTGCCGTAGTAGACGTTCAGGTCGTTGACTTCGATGCTCTTGGACAAGGGGTGTTCCTAACCGATCGGGTTCGTGGCCGGGGGAGCGGGCGCTAGCGGCCGAGCTTGGGGGCGAAGATGCGGGCGATGAGGCGGGCGATGACGTTCAGCGCCATGACGATGAGGATGAGCACCAGCGCACCCGTCCACGCGCGGTCGACGTAGGCGGACGCGTCCGCGCCCTGGTCGGCGTACTGCCGGAAGACGAACACCGGCAGCGTCATCATCTGGTCCTTGAAGGGGTTGTAGTTCATGCCCTGCGTGAAGCCCGCGACGATGAGCAGCGGCGCCGTCTCGCCGATGACGCGGGCGATCGCGAGCATGACGCCCGTGACGATGCCGGCGAGCGACGTGGGCAGCACGATCTTCACGACCGTCAGCCACTTGGGCACGCCCAGCGCGTAGGACGCCTCGCGGAGCTCGTTCGGCACGAGCTTGAGCATCTCCTCGGCGCTCCGGACGACCACGGGGATCATCAGCACCGAGAGCGCCAGAGCGCCGCCGAAGCCCATGCGCACGCCCGGGCCGAGGAACAGCACGAGCAGCGCGTAGGCGAACAGGCCCGCGACGATGGACGGGATGCCCGTCATGACGTCGACGAAGAACGTGATGGCCCGCGCCAGGCGGCCGCGGCCGTACTCGACGAGGTAGATGGCCGACATGAGCCCCACGGGGATGGAGATGACCGCGGCGATGGCCGTGATGATCAGCGTGCCCACGATGGCGTGGAGCCCGCCGCCGCCCGCGCCCACCACGTTGCGGAGGCTCGAGTTGAAGAACAGCGGGTCGAAGCGGCCGGAGCCGTTGGTGACCGCCGTGAACACCAGCGAGATCAGCGGGATGAGCGCGAGCACGAAGGCGACCGTCACGAGGATCGTGATGACCCGGTCCTTGGCCTTCCGCTCGCCCTCCACGGCGAGCGAGATGGCGAAGAGGGCGACGCCGAACAGCAGCGTGCCGAACACGGCGGTGCCGACGTAGTTGAAGTCCTCGGCGGCGCCCGAGACGAGGAGCACCAGGAAGATGACGGCCATGACGAGCCACGACGCCAGGAATATCAGGGGCGCCGTGGCGCGGTGCAGCTTGCCAGCCGTGAGCGAGTTGGGCAGCGTGCTCGCGACGGGCCGCGTGCGGGAGGGGGCTGTCGTCGCCATTAGTTCGCTCCGGAGAAGGCCTTGCGGCGGCTGATGATGTAGCGGGCCAGCATGTTCACGGCCAGCGTGATGATGAAGAGCATGAGGCCGGAGGCGATCAGCTCGTTGACCTTGAGGCCGTACGCCTCGGGGAAGCTCAGCGCGATGTTCGCCGCCACGGTGTTCGAGTTCGTCGACTGGAACCACGCGAAGTTCACGACGGCCGCGGGGCTGAGGACGATCGCGACCGCCATCGTCTCGCCCAGCGCCCGGCCGAGGCCGAGCATGGAGGCCGAGATGATGCCGGGGCGGCCGAAGGGCAGCACGGCGGTCTGGATCATCTCCCAGCGCGTGGCGCCGAGGGCGAGCGCGGCCTCCTCGTGCAGCTTCGGCGTCTGGAGGAACACCTCGCGGCAGAGGGCGGTGACGATGGGCAGGATCATCACGGCGAGGACGACCGCGACGGTGAAGATCGTGCGGCCGGTGCCGGAGACGGGGCCGGCGAAGAGCGGGAACCAGCCGAACGTCTCCGTGAGGAACGCGTAGAACGGCTGGAGGAAGCGGGCGAGCACCGTGATGCCCCAGAGGCCGAAGACCACGGAGGGCACGGCGGCCAGCAGGTCGATGATGTAGCCGAGGCCCTGCGCCAGGCGGCGCGGCGCGTAGTGCGAGATGAAGAGCGCGATGCCGACCGCGACGGGGACGGCCATGAGCATGGCGAGCGCGGCCGCGTAGACGGTGCCGAACATGAGCGGTCCGACGAAGCCCCAGAACCCGGCGCCGCCGGAGACCTCGGCGGGCGGCGCGGTGAGGGCCGGGATGCTCTGCACGACGAGGAAGAGCGCGACGGCCGCGAGGATCGCGAGGATCAGCGTGCCGGACCCCGATGCGAGGCCGGAGAACACGCGGTCGGCGAGGCGGGCCTTGGCCTTCACGCCCTCGGTGCTGCGGGGGACGGCGGCGGGGTCGCGCGGCCGATCGGACTCGGGAGCCTCGGGAGGCTGCGGGGCGGCGGTCGTCATGGGTCGGGTTCCCTTGCGGTCGTGACGGTGGGGCTGTGGGCGGCGGGCCGCCCGTGGGAGCGCCCCCTGGCCCGCGCGAGCGGACCAGGGGGCGGACGGCGGGTGCTACTTGATGGACTCGACCGCGGTCTTGACCTGCGCGGCGACCGTCTCGGAGAGCGGCGCGGCGCCGGCCTCCTTGGCGGCGAGTTCCTGGCCCTCGGTGCCGGTCACGTACTCGAAGTACGAGCGGACCAGCTCGCCGACGGCGGCGTCCTTGTACTGCTGGCAGCCGATGAGGTAGCTGACCAGGACGATCGGGTACACGCCCGCCTGGGTGGAGGTGTGGTCGATCTTGATCGCGATGTCGTTCTCCGCGCGGCCGGTCTCCTCCGGGGAGGCCTCGACGATCGCGGACGCCGCCTCGGGCGAGTACGCGACGAAGTCGTCGCCGACCTTCACCTTGGCGGTGCCGAGGGCACCGGCGCGCGAGGCGTCGGCGTAGCCGATGACGTTGGTGCCGCCGGTGACGGCGTCGATGACGCCGGAGGTGCCCTGGGCCGCCTCGCCGCCCGGGTAGGGCCACTTGCCGCTGGAGTCGGCGTCCCACACGGTGGGCGCGACGGCCTTGAGGTAGTCGCCGAAGTTCTGCGTGGTGCCCGAGTCGTCGGAGCGGTGCACGGCCGTGATGGGCGCGTCGGGCATCTTCGCGTCGGGGTTGAGGGCCGTGATGGCCTTGTCGTCCCACTTCGTGATGGTGCCCTTGAAGATCCCCGCGGCCGTGGCGGCGTCGAGGTTGAGCTCCTTCACGCCGTCGATCTTGAAGACCATGGCGATGGGGGAGATGTAGTTCGGGACGTCGATGGCCGAGGTGCCGTCGGCGCACTGGCCGAAGGTGCCGGTGAGCTCGTCGGTCTTCAGCGCGCGGTCGGAGCCGGCGAAGTTGGCGTTCTGGCCGCCGGCCATGAAGGCCTCGCGTCCGGCGCCGGATCCGTCGGGGGAGTAGTTGACGGTGACGCCGGTGTTGGTGGTCTGGAAGGCCTTGGCCCAGGCCTCCTGGGCCGAGCCCTGCGCGGACGAGCCGATGCCGTTGAGCGTGCCCTCGAGCGTGGAGGCCGAGGAGCCGTCCGCGGCGGGGGCCTCGTTGGCAGCGCAGGAGGAGAGGGCGAGGGCGGTGACGGCGGCGAGCGCTGCTGCGCTGCCGAGACGCGAGATCTTCACGTGGGGAGAGCCTTCCGGGTGATTCGTGCTGTGAGGGAGCCGGTGCGGGCTCCTCCGTGACGCTATGTCGGGCTCTTGACCGGCTCGGCCGATTCCGGTGAACGGGAGGTGAACAGACCGCGCGGATCGGCACGGGCTCAGCCGGGCGGGCGCACAGTGGTCGGTCGGGCGCGATCCGGGAGGACGCCGGCGGCTCAGGCGCTCGGGCCGTACGTCTCCACCGCGAGGATCCCAGCCTCCGGATCCGACGCCGACAGGTGCACCACGGAGAACTCGGCGGGCGACAGCATCCCCGCCCGCGGCATGCGGCTGGCCGCGGGGGTCGAGGTGGCGAGGGCGATCTCGTGCAGGATCTCCGGCAGCACGGGGCTGTGGCTGCAGAGCACGGCGCTCCGGGCCTTGCGCACGCGCTTGGCGACGGTGGCGCGCACGGATCCGCCGTCGGACTCGTAGGCGTCCTGGCTGATGCCCGCGTCCTCCTTCACGCGCCGCCCGAGGGCCTCCGCGAGCGGCGCGACGGTCTGCAGGCAGCGCTCGGCCGTGCTGCTCGTGATGACGCGCGGGCCGAACGCGGCGAGCGTCGGCACGATGGACGCGGCCTCGCCCCGCCCGCGCGCGCTCAGCGGCCGACCGGCGTCGCGGCCGTCCCACTCGTAGGGCTGCACGGCGTGCGCGTGGCGCAGGGCGATGAGGGCGAACGACCGGTGGGAGCCGGTCTCCACGAGGCCGGCGAAGAGGTCCAGCATCTCGATCTCGCCCGGGTAGTCGAGGCGCTTGCGGGCGTTGGGGATCGAGACCCACTCGATGCTGTCGACCTCGTCGCCCGGCTCGAAGCGGCCGGCCTCGAGGATCGCGTCGGTCGCCTCGGCGGCCCAGTAGTGGACGGCCTTGCGGCGTCCGCCGGAGATGCCGTACTCGATGGCGCCGAGGGGCACGCCGAGCGCGACACGGTAGCCGGTCTCCTCGTGCACCTCGCGGACGGCGGTCTGCGGGAGGGTCTCCCCGGGATCGACCTTGCCCTTGGGGAGCGAGGTGTCGCGGAGGCGCGTGCGGTGGATGATGAGCACCCGGATCCGCCCGTCGACCACGCGCCAGACGACGGCGCCGGCGGCGAACACGGTGGGGCGGGGCGTCACCCCTGCCACGTTAGCCCGATCGGCGTCGCGGCCGGCGCCCCCGGATGCCCGGGCGCGCCGATCGCGACCGCCCGGTGCGGCGTCGCGCTCAGCGGAGCACGCGCCGCTTGCGCTTGGAGACGATGCCCATGACCGCGGTCTGGAGGTCCTCCAGCGTGTTGCCGTCGGCGTCCTCGTTGCGGCGGGTCCACTCGCCGTCGGAGTCGAGGACCCAGGCGCTCGTGGTGTCGGCCATCGCGCGGTCGAAGAGGTCCTCGATCTCCTGCAGGTGCGCGGGGGCCACGAGCCGCACGAGGGCCTCGACGCGGCGGTCGAGGTTGCGGTGCATCATGTCGGCGCTGCCGATGTACGTGGTCTGGTCGCCGTCGTTGACGAACGAGAAGACGCGCGAGTGCTCGAGGTACCGGCCGAGGATCGACCGCACCTCGATGTTCTCGCTGAGGCCGGGCTGCCCCGGCGTGAGCGAGCAGATGCCGCGCACCCAGACCTGCACGGGCACGCCCGCGTTGCTGGCCCGGTAGAGCGCATCGATGATCTTCTCGTCGACGATGGAGTTGACCTTGATGCGGATGCCGCTCGGCTTGCCGTCGAGCGCGTTCTGCGTCTCCACGGCGATGCGCTTGAGCAGGCCCTTGCGCAGGTGCAGCGGGGCGACGAGGAGGCGCTTGAACTTCTTCTCGATGCCGTAGCCGGAGAGCTCGTTGAACAGGCGCGTGAGGTCCTTGCCCACCACGTCGTCCGCCGTGAGGAGCCCGAGGTCCTCGTAGATGCGGCTGGTCTTGGGGTTGTAGTTGCCCGTGCCGATGTGGCTGTAGTGCCGGAGCACCCCGCCCTTCTCCTGGCGGATGACGAGCGCGAGCTTGCAGTGGGTCTTGAGGCCCGCGACGCCGTAGACGACGTGCACGCCGGCCTTCTCGAGCTTGCGCGCCCACGTGATGTTGGCCTGCTCGTCGAAGCGCGCCTTGATCTCCACCAGCGCGAGCACCTGCTTGCCCGCCTCGGCCGCGTCGATGAGCGCCTCGACGATGGGGCTGTCGCCGCTCGTGCGGTAGAGGGTCTGCTTGATGGCGAGCACGTGCGGATCCGCCGCGGCCTGCTCGAGGAACGCCTGCACGCTCGTGGTGAAGGACTCGTACGGGTGGTGCAGCAGGATGTCCTGCTGCGCGATGGAGCGGAAGATGTCGGCCCGCGAGTTGTCCTCGGCCGGCTTCAGCGCGACGGCCGTGGTGGGCACGTTGTTCGGGTAGTGCAGCGCGGGGCGGTCGAGCTTCGCCAGGTCGAACAGGCCGCCGAGGTCGAGCGGCGACGGGAGCGTGAACACCTCCTGCTCGGTGATGTCGAGCTCGCGCATGAGGAGGTCGAGCGTGACCGCGTCCATGTCGTCCGAGATCTCGAGGCGGATGGGCGGGCCGAACCGGCGCCGCAGCAGCTCCTTCTCGAGGGCCTGGATGAGGTTCTCGGTCTCGTCCTCCTCGATCTGCACGTCCTCGTTGCGCGTGACGCGGAAGACGTGGTGCTCCACGATCTCCATGCCCGGGAACAGCGTCTCGAGCTGGTTGGCGATGAGGTCCTCGAGCGCGATGAAGTCGATGGGGCCCGAGCGCGTGTCCGGCGTGAGCGGCATGAAGCGCGGCAGCATCTGCGGCACCTTGATGCGCGCGAACTCCTGGCGGTTCGTCTTCGGGTTGCGGATGCGCACCGAGAGGTTGAGCGAGAGGCCGGAGATGTAGGGGAACGGGTGGGCCGGATCCACCGCGAGCGGCATGAGCACGGGGAACACCTGCTCGGAGAACAGCTCGTGCAAGCGGTCCTGCTGGGCCTCGTCGAGCGAGTCCCAGCGGACGATGCGGATGCCCTGCTCCTCGAGCGCCGGGCGGACGCTGTCGTTGAAGGCGGCCGCGTGGCGGACCTGCAGGCGGTACGCGGTCTCGTTGATGGCCGAGAGCACCTCGGCGGGGGTGCGGCCGATGTTGGTGGGCACGGCGAGGCCCGTGGCGATGCGGCGCTTGAGGCCGGCCACGCGGACCATGAAGAACTCGTCGAGGTTGCTCGCGAAGATGGCGAGGAAGTTGGCGCGCTCGAGGACCGGCAGCTGCGGGTCCTCGGCGAGCTCCAGCACGCGGCGGTTGAAGGCCAGCCAGCTCAGCTCCCGGTCGAGGAAGCGCCCCTCGGGGAGGGTCCCGTCGTCCTCCAGGATCTCGTCCTCGTCGAAGTCGTCCAGGGATTCGGCGACCGCCTTGGCGTCGCCGATGTACGTCTCGCTGTCCATCCGCCCATCATGGCATCGCGGTGCGCGCCTCAGCCTCCGGCAGGTGAACGCACGGTGAACCGCCCCGGGGAAGGAGCTGGGGAGGCGCGGGGATCAGGGGCGGCGGTACTGGACGTCGACCGCGGCGTCGCGGAAGGCGGCCCGTCGGTAGAGGGCGAGCGCGGGCACGTTGTCGGCCTCCACGTAGAGGTCGACCTCGTCGTGGCCGCGCGCGGAGAGCAGGTCGAGGCCCGCAGCGAGGAGGGCGGATCCGAGGCCGCGGGCGGCGCGGTCGGGATCGACCCCCAGCACGTAGACCTCGGCCTGGTCGCCGTCCACCTTCAGCCAGTGGAAGCCGACCAGCCGGCCGTCCGCGTCGCGGGCGAGGAGCAGCGTCGTCGGGTCGCCCCACGGCTCCGCCAGGCGGTCGTCGAGGTCGCGCCGCGTCATGCGGCCCTGCTCCGGGTGGCTGGCGAAGGCGCGCGCGTTGAGCGCCACCCAGTCGTCGGCGTCGTCGGGGGTGGAGGAGGCGAGCGTCAGGCCCGCGGGCATCGGGCGCTCGCCGAGGCCCGCGCGCGCCTCCGCGACCGACGCGCGCAGCTGCAGGAGCTCCCGCGCGCGGTCGAGCCCGGCGGCAGCGGCCAGGGCGCGCGCGCCCGGGTGGTCGCCGTGCGCCCAGATCGATACGGGGGAGCCGGCGGCCTCCGCGAGCACGGCGTCCAGCAGCGCGCGCCCGACCCCGCGGCGCCGGTGCTCCGGATCCACCACCAGCTCCGCCTCGACGCCCGCGTCGCCGCGCGCCACGACCGCGGCGCCCACCGGCTCGCCGCCCGGACCCGGGACGAGGAGGACGCGCGGGCCGTCATCGGCGCCGAGGGTGAGGCGGGTCTGCTCGTTGAACGCGGCCGGGCCGTCGACCGCGCGGGCGCGGTCGGCGAGCGCGAGGACGCGGCGGGCGGTCTCGGGCGACGGGTCCGCGCGCGCGGCGCGCGGCTCGTCAGCTGCCGGCGGGAGCGGGCTCACTGTCCTCCTCGTACACGTTGAAGCGGTAGCCGACGTTGCGGACCGTGCCGATGAGCGACTCGAGGTCGCCGAGCTTGGCCCGCAGGCGCCGCACGTGCACGTCGACCGTGCGCGTGCCGCCGAAGTAGTCGTAGCCCCACACCTCGCTGAGCAGCTGCTCGCGGGTGAAGACGCGCGACGGGTGGCTCGCGAAGAAGCGGAGCAGCTCGAACTCCTTGAAGGTGAGGTCGAGCGGCTTGCCGTGCACCTTCGCGGAGTAGCTGGCCTCGTCGATGACCACGCCCGACGCCTGGATCCGGCTGCCCGTGTGCTCCTGCGCGGCGCGGCCGATGACGAGGCGCACGCGGGCGTCCACCTCGGCGGGGCCGGCCGAGTCGAGGATCACGTCGGTCGCGCCCCAGTCGGCGCTGACCGCGGTGAGGCCGCCCTCCGTGAGCACGAGGATGAGCGGCGTGCCGCCGCCCGTGGTGGTGAGGATCTTGCAGAGCGACTTCGCGCTGGCGAGGTCGCGGCGGGCGTCGACGAGCACCAGGTCGGCCGCGGGGGCGTTGACGAGGCTCGCGGCGTCCGCCTGGATGTGCCGCGTCCGGTGGCTGAGGAGCCCGAGCGCCGGGAGCACGTCGGTGTCCGCGGACGAGGTCAGGATCAACAGCTGGGCCACAGGGATCCTCCATGGATGAATTGCCCCCATGATACGTGGGGCAGGATTGCGGGGTGACCTCCCCCCTGCGCAGCATCGTCCCCGTCTGGCTGGCCGCCGCCGTCGGCGCGGTCGTGGTGGCCGTCGCGGTCGGCCCGGCGGAGTCGCCGCGCTGGTTCCCGCTCGTGCTGGCCGTCTGCGTGGTCGCCACGTTCGTGATCCAGCTGGCGCTGCCGCGCAAGACCGGCTTCGTCGACCGCGCGACCGGCAGCGTCGTCGGCGCCGTGCTCGTGCTCGCGGCCGCGACGGCGGTCGTGCTCCTGCTGGCCGCCGCGAGCTGATCCGCCTGGTCCGGCCCGGTCCGGAGCCGCCGCCCGTGGGGTAGATTGAGGCCATGTCGTCGCTGCTTGCTCTGGAACTCTTCTTCACCGGACTGCTGGTCCTGGCGAGCCTCTCCATCGGCTGGGTGTCGCTCGTCGTGGTCTACAACCTCTTCCGCGGCCAGCGCTGACCGCGCGCCGCATGATCGAGATCCCCACCGGCCTCCCCGCCGAGCTCGTCCCGCTCTCCTGGCTCCTCGGGGTCTGGGAGGGCACCGGCGTGGTCGAGTACGCCGTGGGCGACGAGATGGTGCGCCGCGAGTTCGGCCAGCGCATCAGCTTCAGCCACGACGGCCTGCCGCACCTCAACTACTCCTCCTACGCCTGGGTCGAGGGCGACGACGGCCCCGTGCCCTTCGTCACCGAGACGGGCTACTGGCGCCTCCGTCGCCGGGTCACCGACGGCGACCCGGGCCCGGCCATGCTGCCGCCCACGGGCGAGCGGCCCTTCACGACGGCCGAGCAGGTCGAGACGCTCCGCAACGCCGAGGGCGGCTTCGACGTCGAGGTCGCGCTCGTGCACCCCGGCGGAGTCAGCGAGCTCTACGTCGGCCAGGTGAAGAGCGCGCGCATCGACCTCGCGACCGACGCGGTGATGCGCACCGAGGGCGCCAAGGAGTACACGGGCGCCACGCGCCTCTACGGGCTGGTCGAGCGCGACCTGCTCTGGGCGTGGGACATCGCGGCCCTCGGCCAGCCGCTGCGCACGCACGCCTCCGGGCGGGTGGCGCATGTCGACTGACCCGGATCCCGTCCTCCGCTCCCCGTTCCTCGACCTCCCCGGTGCCGTCGCCGGCGAGGGGCCCGACGCGGGCGTGCCCGCGCACCTGGGGTCGCTCGTCGCCGAGCAGCGCGCGCTCGCCGCGGGTGCCGCGGTCGTCGACCTCTCGCACCGCGCGGTCCTCTCCGTCACGGGCGAGGACCGCCTCACCTGGCTCGACTCCATCACCAGCCAGTCGCTCCGCGGCCTCGCGCCCGGCGACTCCGCCGAGACCCTCTTCCTCGACCAGAACGGGCGGCTCGAGCACGCGGTCGGCGTGCTCGACGACGGCGTCAGCACGTTCCTCCTCCTGGGCGCCGCGGACGCGCCCGCCCTGCTCGCGTACCTGCAGCGGATGCGCTTCATGCTCCGCGTCGAGCCCGCCGACCGCACGGCGGAGCTCGCGGTGATCGGGACCCTCGGCGAGCCCGACCTCCCCGTGGCCGCGCCCGCGGGCGTGCCGCTCGTGTGGCGCGACCCGTGGATCCACGTCGCGCCCGGCGGACACCAGTACGCGACCGCCGCCGCGCATCCGTCCGCGTCGTGGACGTGGAGCGAGCGGCTCGTCCCGCGCGCGGAGCTGCCGGCGCTCGCCGGCCGCGCGGCCTCGGGGGAGCTGCCGGTCGCGGGAGCGCTCGCCGCCGAGGCCCTCCGCATCGCCGCGTGGCGCCCGCGCTTCCAGACCGAGGTCGACGACCGCACCATCCCGCACGAGCTCGACTGGCTGCGCAGCGCCGTGCACCTGAGCAAGGGCTGCTACCGGGGGCAGGAGACGGTCGCCAAGGTGCACAACCTCGGCCGTCCGCCGCGCCGCCTCGTGCTGCTGCACCTCGACGGGTCGGACGCCGTGCTGCCGGGCGCCGGATCCGACGTGCGCCTCCCCGCGGAGGCGGACGGCACGGCGGGCGAGGTCGTCGGCGCCGTCACCTCCAGCGCGCTGCACCACGAGCTCGGCCCGGTCGCGCTCGCGGTCGTCCGCCGGGGCGTCGATCCCGCGCTGCAGCTCGAGGTCGTCGCCGACGACGTGCGCGTGCAGGCGATGCAGGACGTCATCGTGCCCACCGACGCCGGCCGCTCCGCCGACGTCCCCCGCCTGCCGCGGCTCGGTGCGGTCCGCCGCTGAGCGCGCGCGGGAGCGGTCGGCCCGTGCCGCCCGCACCCTGAGGCACCGGGCGGATCCGCGCGCCGCGCTCCTGCGCCTGTGGGGATCCGCGCCCGCCGCCCTGCAGATCGCCATCGCGGCCACGGGCGGCTGGGCCTTCGCGCACCACGTGCTCGGCCACGACACCCCGCTGCTCGCGACGACCGTCACCATCACGAGCCTCGGCTTCGTGCGCGACGCCCGACCCGTGCGCGTGCTCGAGACGGCGATCGGCATGACCGTCGGCATCACGCTGAGCGAGGTGCTGCTGCTCGGGATCGGGCGGGGCGCGTGGCAGCTGTTCGTCATCATCCTGGCGACGCTGCTGGTGGCGCGGCTGCTGTCGTCGAACTCGGCGTTCGCGGTGGCGGCGGGCGTGCAGGCCGTGCTGGTCGCGCTCCTCCCCGCGCCGCCCGGCGGGGTGTTCGTCCGCAGCGTCGACGGGCTGGTGGGCGGAGCGGTGGCCCTGCTCGCGACGGCGCTCATCCCGCGGGATCCGCGACGCCAGGCGATCCGCGAGGCCCGCCGCGTGTTCTCCGAGGCGTCCTACGCGCTCACTTCGCTCGTCACCGCGCTCCGGCTCGGCGACGCGACCGCGGCCGACCGGGCGCTCGACCGGCTCCGGCGCACCCAGCCGCTCATCGACGCGTGGAGCGCGGCCGCGGACTCGGCCGTCTCGATCGCCCGCATCTCGCCGTTCCTCCGCCGCCACCTGCCGGAGCTCCGCGCCCAGCGCCGCGTGCTCGACGGCATGGACCTGGCCGTGCGGAACCTCCGCGTCATCTCGCGGCGCATCGACTTCCTCGTGGTCGACGGCGTCCGCCGCCCGGTGCTCGCGGAGCTGCTCGCGACCGTCTCCAACGGCGTGAACCTCCTCGGCCAGAGCCTCTCGGATCCGTCGGCCGCGCCCCTCGCCCAGCAGAACCTCGTGCTGGTGGCCGTGCGGCTGGATCCCCGCGAGCTCATCCCCGGCGCCCCCGTCGGCGAGGTCATGCTCGTGATGCTGCTGAGGCCGCTGCTCGTCGACCTGCAGGTGGCGTCGGGCGTGGACGAGGCCGCGGCGCGATCGGCTCTGCCCGCGGTCTGACGACGTCGGGCCCTGTGCGGTCGCGGCACGACGATCGTCTGACCACCTCTACTGTCGGCTCGACCGCGAGGGCGCGTCCACGCGGGATCCCCGCGTCGACGGGCCCGCGCCGCCCGCTCTCGGCGGCGGCGCCGATGCGGACCCGGATCCCCGCTCAGGCGGACCTGACAGGAGCCCCATGCGCATCACGAGACCGCTCATCATCTGCACGCTGGCGGTGGTCGCCCTCGCCGCGTCCACCGCGTCGCCCGCCGGTGCGGCCGCCCGCGGGGCGACGACCGCGCCGTACCGGGTGGAGGCCGCCGCCCCGAAGGGCGAGGCCGCGGTCGAGGAGGTGACGGCCGTGCTCGTCGCCCCCGCGGGCGTGACGCCGGACTACACGCCCGAGGACGTGGCGAGGAACCTCAGCGCGTCGGACGCCTACTACGCGAACGAGACCGGTGGCCGCGTCCACATCCACGCCGCCTCGATCAGCGACTGGCAGGTGCCGGACGACCCGAGCGTGCGCTGCGACGACTTCGCGTCCATCAACGCGTTCGCGCTCCAGTACTCGGGGTTCACGCCCGGGCCGGACAAGCACCTCATGGCGATGGTGCCGTACGACCCCGCGTGCGCGCAGATCTCCAACGCCGCCGAGGGGGAGAGCGTGAACGACGGGGGGTTCCTGTTCATCGGGCAGAACATCCCCGCCACGCTCAGCCACGAGCTCGGCCACAACATGTCGCTGTTCCACGCCTCCTCGGTGCAGTGCTCCGACGCGTGGGACTACGACGAGCACGCCATGCCCGACTCGTGCATGCGCGACGAGTACGGCAACGACGCCGACCTGATGGGGCACGCCCACACGTTCCTGCCCTTCACCGCCGGCACGCTGGATCGCCTGGGGCTCATCTCGCACCGCGTGGTGCCCACGTGCGGGAGCGCCCGGCGCATCACGATCGACACGATGTCGAGCGGCTACGACGCGCAGCGCATCATCTCCTGGGCGGATCCCGAGGACCCGTCGGTGAGCTGGTTCGTGCAGTACCGCGACATCGTGGACGGCCAGGAGTACCAGGCCGTCTACGACTCGCCGTACGCCTCCTCCGACGTCCGTCCCTCCGGCGTGCAGCTGTCGCGGACGGACCCCCTCTACCCGCAGGCCACGTCCATCGCGGTGCGTCCGGGCGACGAGTCGGACATGGCGGAGCGCCTCCTGCCGGGCGACGAGGCGGACCTCCGGCACGGCATGTCGGTCAGCGTCGTGGCCATGGACGAGGACGCGCATCAGGCGACCGTGGACGTGACCGTCCCCTGCGGCGCGGACGGGCGCACCGTGGAACCCGCGCCCAGCACCACGGATTCGGTCCCCTCCGGCGCGATCATGCAGCAGGCGGCGGGCATGCCGGCGATGTGGGGCACGGATGCGGGGTCCGCGATGGAGGCGATGCCGGCGATGCCCGCGGTGTCCGCGGTGCCCGCATCGGCATCGTCCGGGGTGTCGGCGATGTCCGGGATGTCCGCGATGCCGGGGATGTCCGACATGCCGGGGCAGTCGGCGTCATCCGGGATGCCCGGGATGTCCGCGATGCCCGGGATGTCCGGGACGCCGGGCGCGTCCGCACAGCGCGCGATGCCGGGGGCGGCGACCCCGCCCGCCGAGCACTCGGACGCCGCGTTCCCCGGTCCGCGCTGGAACGTCGCGCGCATCCTCCGGCTGCCGTCCTGATCCCGCCGGCGCCGGCGCCCTCCGCCGTCAGAGGGAGGCCGGCGCCACCGCCGACCACGGCACGGTGAGCTCGCCCAGACGCCAGCGCGCGTGCCCGCCCTCCACGGGCACGCCCGCGTCGCGCATCCGCCGGACCGCCCCGAGCCACTGCTGGCGCGGTCCGTAGACGCCGAGCGGCGCGCTGAGGATCCAGCTGCGGTCGAGGAGCGCGAGCACGTCGTGCACGCGCTCGCCCGGCACGTTGCGGTGGATGAGCGCCTTGGGCAGCCGCTCCGCCACGATCGACGGCAGCTCGAGCCCCGCGAGCCGCAGCGAGATCGTGAGGCTGCGCGGCCCCTCGGCGCGCACGTCGACCCAGCTGGCCACGCGGCCGATCTCGTCGCACGTGCCCTCCACCACGGATCCGCCGGGCGCGAGCCGCGCCGCCATGCGATCCCAGGCGGCCGGCACCTCCGCCTCGTCGTACTGCCGCAGCACGTTGAAGGCGCGGATCACCGTCGGGCGCTCGCCTCCCGGCAGCGGCACCTCGAAGCCGCCGCGCGCGAACGACACGCGCTCCCGCGCCTCGGCGTCCGGCCACGCGGCCAGCTGCTCGCGCGCCCGCGCCACGCGCCCCGGCTCGATCTCGATGCCCACCACGCGCACGTCCGGCCGCGTCGCCCGCAGCCGCCGGTGCATCTCGAGCGCCGTGATCCCGCTCGCCCCGTAGCCGAGGTCGACCACGAGCGGGTCCTTCGCCAGGCGCAGCGAGTCGAGGGTCGCGATCCACCTGTCCACGCGCCGGAGGCGGTTCGTGTTGGTCGTCCCGCGGGTCACGGAGCCGACGGGGGAGGCGGCGCCCGGCATGGGTCCAGTCTCCCATCGCTCGATAGGCTGGCCGCATGGCTGAACCCCGCACCCTCGTGCTGCTGCGTCACGGCAACAGCGACTGGAACCAGAAGAACCTGTTCACCGGATGGGTGGACGTCGAGCTGAGCGAGCAGGGCGTCGCGGAGGGCCAGCGCGCCGGCGAGCTCCTCGCCGAGTCCGGCATCCTCCCCGACGTGCTGCACACCTCCGTCCTCATCCGCGCCATCGACACCGCCAACATCGCGCTCAAGCGCGCCGGCCGCTCGTGGATCCCCGTCCAGCGCACCTGGCGCCTCAACGAGCGCCACTACGGCGCGCTCCAGGGCAAGGACAAGGCGCAGACCCTCGCCGAGTACGGCCCCGAGCAGTTCGCCACCTGGCGCCGCTCGTTCGACGTGCCGCCGCCCCCCATCGACGACGACGACGAGTACTCGCAGTCGGCCGACCCCCGCTACGCCGACCTCGGCGACGAGCTGCCCCGCACCGAGTGCCTCAAGGACGTCATCGAGCGGATGCTGCCCTACTGGGAGTCCGACATCCAGCCCGACCTCGCGTCCGGCCGCACCGTGCTCGTCACGGCGCACGGCAACTCCCTGCGCGCGCTCGTGAAGCACCTCGACGGCATCTCCGACGCCGACATCGCGGAGCTCAACATCCCCACGGGCATCCCGCTCGTGTACCGCCTCGACGAGGACTTCCGTCCGCTCGTCCCCGGCGGCGAGTACCTCGACCCCGAGGCGGCCGCCGCCGGCGCCGCGGCCGTGGCCGCGCAGGGCTCCAAGAAGTAGCCCACCCGCACGGACGACGAGAGCCCGACCGGATCATCCGGTCGGGCTCTCGTCGTCTCACCGCGGTGCGGCGGGCCGGCGCGCGGCCGGCGGGCGCGGGTCAGGCGTCGGCCTGCACCCAGTCGCCGGTCGCGAGGTACTGCACGGTCTTGGCGATCGACACCGCGTGGTCGGCGAAGCGCTCGTGGTACCTGCTGGCGAGCGTGGAGTCGACCGTGTCGACGGCGGCGCCCTTCCAGGTCTCGCCGAGCACCTTGTCGAAGACGCTGAGGTGCAGCTCGTCGATGCGGTCGTCGTCGTTGCGGATCTCCTCGGCGAGCTTCGGGTCCTCCGTGGTGAGGAGGTCCGTGAGCTTGCGGGCGATGGCCACGTCGAGCTGGCCGAGCTCGAGGAACGTGGGGCGGAGCGACTTCGGCACCACCTTGTCCGGGAAGCGGTAGCGGGAGAGCTGCGCGATGTGCTCGGCGAGGTCGCCCATGCGCTCGAGCGACGCGCTGATCCGGAGCGCGCTCACGACGATGCGCAGGTCGCGCGCCACCGGCTGCTGGCGGGCGAGGATGTTGATGGCCAGCTCGTCGAGGCTCGTGGCGAGCTCGTCGATGCGGCGGTCCTGCTCGATCACGGTCTCGGCGAGGCTGACGTTCGACTCGTTGAACGCCCGGGTCGCGTTCTCGATGGAGATCGCTACGAGCGCGGAGATCTCGATGAGGCGCTCCTGCACCTCGTGGAGCTCCTGCTGGAACACTTCGCGCATGGGGGACGTCCTTTCAGGCCGCCCCGCTGCGAGGGGCGGGGTGGTTCTCGGGCAGGCGGACCCCGGGCCGGGTCCGCATCATCCGACTGTGGTCATGCGAGGTTAACGCACGGTGCCGTCGAGCTGAATTCGCGACCCCGCCCCCGGCCTGCGGCGGTCGCGCGGCCGGGAGCCCCCGATGCCGTCTCCTAGTGTGGGCGCATGGACACCGGTGCGTTGGTGCTCGTCTGCCTCCTCATCGGTCTGGCGGTCGGCGCGGGATTCGTGTGGCTGCTGCACCACGCGGCGGACCGCGGCGACCGTGCCGTCGAGATCACGAACCCCGTCGTGCCCGACGGCGTCGACCAGGTGCTCGAGGCGCTGGAGTCCGCCGGCATCGTGCTCGACCCGTCCAACAACGTGATGAAGGCCTCGCCCGGCGCCATCTCGTCCGGCCTCGTCTTCCACCAGGCGCTCGTGCATCCGCAGCTCGTCGCGATGGTCGACCGCGTGCGCCGGTCCGGCGAGCCGCTGGCCGAGGAGGTGTCGCTCGCGCGCGGCCCGTTCGGCGCGGCCGAGTTCCAGATGCACGTGCGTGTCGCGCGCCTCGGCACCCGCTACGTGCTGCTCCTCGCGCAGGACCGCACCGAGTCCCACCGGCTCGACCAGGTGCGCCGCGACTTCGTGGCGAACATCAGCCACGAGCTGAAGACGCCCATCGGCGCGGTCGGGCTCCTCGCGGAGGCGCTCGACTCCTGCGCCGACGACGCGGTGCAGGTGCGGCGGTTCGCGGCCCGGCTCACCACGGAGTCGGCCCGGCTGGCGCGGATCACGCAGGAGATCATCGAGCTGTCCCGGCTCGAGGCGGCGAACGCGCTGGAGAAGGCCGAGCCGGTGGACGTCGACCACGTGATCAGCGTGGCGCTCGACCAGGTGCGCCTCGGCGCGGAGCTCCGCGGCATCGAGCTCGCCCGCGGCAAGCGCTCGCGCTCCACCGTCTACGGCGACGAGGCCCTCCTCGTGGTCGCGGTCGCGAACCTCCTGAGCAACGCCGTCAACTACTCGCCGGACGGCTCCCGCGTGGGCATCGGCGTGATGCTGGAGGACGGCGCCGTCGAGGTCGTGGTCACCGACCAGGGCATCGGCATCCCCGAGGACGAGCAGGGCCGGATCTTCGAGCGCTTCTTCCGCGTCGACCAGGCGCGCGCCCGCGACACCGGCGGGACGGGGCTCGGGCTCAGCATCGTCAAGCACGTCGTGCAGAATCATGGCGGCGACGTGCGGGTATGGTCCCGTCCCGGCCGCGGCTCGACCTTCACCATCCGCCTCCCCGAGGCATCGCAGACCCCGGCGCTCGCCGGTACGGACATCGGAGAACCCACGTGACACGCATCATGCTCGTCGAGGACGAGGCGTCGCTCAGCGAGCCGCTCGCCTTCCTGCTCCAGCGCGAGGGCTACGAGGTCGACGTCGTCGAGGACGGCCCCGCGGCCGTGGCGGCGTTCGACAAGGACGGCGCCGACCTGATCCTGCTCGACCTCATGCTCCCGGGACTCCCGGGCACCGAGGTCTGCCGCGAGATCCGCACGCGCTCGGCGGTGCCGATCATCATGCTCACCGCGAAGGACTCCGAGGTGGACATCGTCGTGGGCCTCGAGCTCGGCGCGGACGACTACGTCACCAAGCCGTACTCCACGCGGGAGCTGCTCGCGCGGATCCGCGCCGTGCTCCGCCGCCGCGTGGAGGTCGACGACGAGCCGCTCAACGTCCTCGAGGTCGGGCTCGTGCGCATGGACGTGGAGCGCCACACGGTCGAGGTCGACGGCCGCGAGATCGCCATGCCGCTGAAGGAGTTCGAGCTCCTCGAGCTGCTGCTCCGCAACGCCGGCCGGGTGCTCACGCGCGGCCAGCTCATCGACCGGGTCTGGGGCTCCGACTACTTCGGCGACACCAAGACGCTCGACGTGCACATCAAGCGGATCCGCTCCAAGATCGAGCGCGAGCCGTCCGACCCCGTGCTGCTCGTCACCGTGCGCGGGCTCGGCTACCGCTTCGAGGCGTAGCGCTCCCGGCGCGGCGCCGGACACGCGGAAGGCCCCGTCCCGGGAGGGACGGGGCCTTCGTCGTGCCGCCTGCCGCGCGCGGCCCGGCGATCAGTTCGTGGAGTCGCCCTGGCCCTCGTCGCCCTCGGGGGAGACGGGGGTGGTGGTGACGGTCGTGTCGGGCGTGGAGCCGGTCTCGCCGGGCACCAGGTTCGTGTAGGTCTCCTGGTCGCCGTTGAGCACGGGCACGTCCATCTCGACGCCCTCGGCGTCGCCGTACTGGATGTAGATCTTGGTGAGCGACCCGGGCGCGGGCTCGACCGTGTCGAAGGTGATGCGCTGCGAGTCCTCGGCGCCGAACTTCGTGAGGCCGGGCGCCGCCGTGACCGTGCGGGTCTCGCGGTCGGAGCTGCCCGCGGACACCTCGTGCTGGAACGACACGCGCTGGCTGTCGCCCGAGTTGTTGACCAGCGTCACGACGAGGCTCGCGCCGGTGGCGCTGCCGCCCTCGGTGAGGAGGATGGCGTTCCGCACCTCGATGTCGCCGACGGTGGCGTCGAATCCGTCGCTCGGGAAGTAGGAGATCTGCGTGGCCTGGGGCGTGATGAACGTGCAGGACGACGTGCCGACCGCGATCAGGGCCGCGAGGACGATGGACGATGCGGTACGCGCTCTCACGGGACCCTCCGGTTGTCGCACGGGGCCGGCGCCGGGGCGTCCGGGGGCGTCCGCGCGTGTATCAGCTGACCGGGCCAGCCTACGGGATCAGGTGCCGGCCGGCGGCCCGCGGGCGGGGGCGACCCGGCTGGTATCCTTGACCGCAGTCCATCAGGAACGGGGAGCCCATGATCTTCGAGGTCGGCGAGACCGTCGTGTACCCGCATCACGGGGCGGCGACCATCATCGAGGTCAAGAAGCGCGTCATCCGCGGCGAGGAGAAGCTGTACCTCAAGCTCGACGTCAACCAGGGCGGCCTGCAGATCGAGGTGCCCGCCGAGAACGTCGACATGGTCGGCGTCCGGGACGTCATCGGGCGCGAGGGAGTGGAGAGCGTGTTCGCGGTGCTCCGGGCGGAGTTCACCGAGGAGCCCACCAACTGGTCGCGCCGCTACAAGGCGAACCTCGAGAAGCTCGCGTCGGGCGACGTCCTCAAGGTGGCCGAGGTCGTGCGCGACCTCTGGCGCCGCAACCAGGACCGCGGCCTGTCGGCGGGCGAGAAGAGCATGCTCCAGAAGGCGCGCGGCATCCTCGTCGGCGAGCTGGCCCTCGCGGAGAAGACCGACGAGGAGCGCGCGTCGACGCTGCTCGACGAGGTCCTCGCGTCCTGATCCGCTCCGCCTCGCGGGGCGGTGCGGCTGGTCGTCGGGTCACGGCCCGCCGGTAGCCTGACGGCATGAGCCACGATCCCGTCGCCCCCTCCGACCGCGCGATCGTCGACGGGGAGCCGGACGGTCCGCGGCTCGGTGTGGTCGTGGTCGCTGCGGGCAGCGGCACCCGCCTCGGGGCGGGGATCCCGAAGGCGCTCGTCGAGGTCGGCGGCGCCACCCTGCTCGCCCGCTCCCTCTCCGCGGTCCTCGGCCTCGAGGAGGAGGCGCGCGTCGTCGTCGTCGCACCGGCGACCCACCTCGACGCCACGGCCGCGGTCGTCGACGCGGTCGCGGGCGCGGCCCGGTCCTCCGTCGACGTCGTCGTCGGCGGCGCGACCCGGCAGGGATCCGTGCGCGCCGGCCTCGACGCGCTCGCGGCGTCCGTCGACACCGTGCTCGTCCACGACGCGGCGCGCGCCCTCACGCCCACCGCCCTCTTCGCCGCGGTGGCCCACGCGGTCCGCGCCGACGACGCGGGCATCGTCCCCGGCCTCCCCGTCACCGACACCGTCAAGCGCGTCGGCGCCGCGGGGGAGTGCCTCGGCACGGTCGACCGCAGCGACCTCGTGGGCGTCCAGACCCCGCAGGGCTTCCCGCGCGCCGCCCTCGTCGCCGCCTACGCGTCGGCCGCGGCGGAGCACACCGACGACGCGGCGCTCTTCCAGGCCGCGGGCGGTGCGGTCCGCGTGATCCCCGGCGACGCGCTCGCGTTCAAGGTCACCACCGCGTGGGACCTGCGCCGCGCGGAGGAGCTCGTCGCGCGCGCGGCCGACGGTGGATCCGCCGCCTCGCGCCTCCGCTCGGGCATCGGCACCGACGTGCACGCCGTCGACGCGTCGCAGCCGCTCTGGCTCGCGGGCCTGCACTGGCCGGGCGAGGCCGGGCTCGCCGGCCACAGCGACGGCGACGCCGTGAGCCACGCGATGTGCGACGCGCTCCTCTCAGCCGCGGGCCTCGGCGACATCGGCGGGATCTTCGGCACCGACGACCCCGAGCTCGACGGCGCGCACGGCGAGGTGTTCCTCCGGCGCACCGCGGAGCTCGTGCGCGGCGCCGGGTACCGCATCGTCAACGTCGCCGTGCAGGTCATGGCCGTGCGCCCGAAGCTGTCGCCGCGGCGGGCGGAGGCCGAGCGGATCCTCTCCGCGGCACTCGGCGCGCCCGTCTCGCTCGCCGGCACGACCACGGACGGCCTCGGGTTCACGGGACGCGGCGACGGCGTCGCGGCGGTCGCGACGGCCCTGGTCGAGCGCGTCTGACCGGGCGCGCGCCGCGGTCCTGCGCCCGTCGCACGCGCCGTCACCCGGCGGGGGCGCGGAGGCGCGCTGACTAGGATCTGTGTGTGACCCTGCGCCTCCACGACTCCCGGACGCAGTCCCTCCGGGACTTCGTCCCCCTCGTCGACGGCAGGGTCGGCATCTACGTCTGCGGGCCGACGGTCCAGTCCGCGCCGCACATCGGCCACCTGCGCTCCGCCCTCGCGTACGACCAGCTGCGCCGCTGGCTCACGCACCGCGGGCTCGACGTCACGCTCGTGCGCAACGTCACCGACATCGACGACAAGGTCATCGACAACGCGCGCCGCGGCCAGGAGGCGGGCGGCACCGAGGAGTGGTGGGCGCTCGCGTACCGCGTGGAGCTCGAGTTCTCGCGCGCCTACGCCGCCCTCGGGATCCTCCCGCCCAGCTACGAGCCGCGCGCCACCGCGAGCATCGGCGAGATGCAGGCCCTGATCGCGCGCCTCGTCGAGCGCGGACACGCCTACCCGGCCGGCGACGGATCCGGCGACGTCTACTTCGACACCGCCTCCTGGCCGGAGTACGGCGCCCTCACGCGGCAGCGGGCCGCCGACATGGAGGCCGCGGCGGACGCGGATCCGCGCGCCAAGCGCGACGTGCGCGACTTCGCCCTCTGGAAGGGCGCCAAGCAGGGCGAGCCCGACAGCGCGTCGTGGCCCTCCCCGTGGGGCGCCGGCCGGCCGGGCTGGCACATCGAGTGCTCCGCCATGTCCACGCGCTACCTCGGCGCCGAGTTCGACATCCACGGCGGCGGCCTCGACCTCCGCTTCCCGCACCACGAGAACGAGCTCGCGCAGTCGCGCGCGGCCGGAGATCCCTTCGCCCGCTACTGGCTGCACAACGGGCTCGTCGCGGTCGCCGGCCAGAAGATGAGCAAGTCGCTCGGCAACTCGCTCTTCGCCGCCGACCTGCTCGCCTCCGCGCGCCCGGTCGTGGTCCGGTACTTCCTCGGATCCGCGCACTACCGCTCCACCCTCGAGTTCCACGACGGCGCGCTCGCCGAGGCCGAGGCCGCCCTCGACCGCATCGAGACCTTCCTCGACCGCAGCGCCCGCCGCCTCGCGGGCACGCGCTTCCAGGCCGCGCCCGCGGCGCCGGACGGCGCGCCCGCCGCCGTGCCCGCGGCGTTCGCCGAGGCGATGGACGACGACCTCAGCGTCCCGCAGGCGCTCGCCGTGCTGCACGACGCCGTCCGCGCGGGCAACGCCGCCCTCGACGCCGGCGACCTCCAGGAGGCCGCCACCCAGCGCGCGGGCGTCTCCGCGATGGTGGCCGTGCTCGGCATCGACCCGCTCGCCGACGAGTGGCGCACCGCGTCCGACCAGCCCGCGCGCCGTGCGCTGCAGGCGCTGGTCGAGCACCGGATCGCCGAGCGACAGACCGCGCGGGAGGCCAGGGACTTCGCCCTCGCCGACCGCATCAGACAGGAGCTGGCCGAGGCCGGCATCACGATAGAGGACTCGCCCGGCGGGTCGCATTGGAGCATCGATGGCGAATAAGCCCAGCCGATCAGGCGCGGTACGCAAGACCAAGAAGGGCCCGCTCAAGGGCTCCGGAGGGCAGGGCAGGCAGGCCCTCGAGGGCAAGAAGCCCACGCCCAAGGCCGAGGACCGGCCGTACCACCCCGCGGGCAAGCGCAAGCTCGCGAAGGACCGGTACGAGGCGGCGTCCGCGGGTGCCAACCGCGGCCGCGAGGACCGGGGCGAGCGCCAGGCGCCGCCGCGCGCCCGCGCCACCGACCGGCCCGCCGGCGCGGACGCCCCGCGCGCCCGCCGCGCCAAGCAGCAGGACGAGTCCGAGGTCGTCACCGGCCGCAACTCGGTCGTCGAGGCGCTCCGGGCGAAGATCCCCGCGACCGCGCTCTACATCGCGTCGCGCATCGAGTACGACGACCGCGTCAAGGAGGTGCTGTCGCTCGCCACCGGGCGCGGGATCCCCGTGCTCGAGGTCATGCGCCCCGAGCTCGACCGCATCGCCGGCCACGACGCCGTGCACCAGGGCCTCGCGCTCAAGGTGCCGCCGTACGAGTACGCGGATGCGATCGAGCTGCTCGACAAGACGATCTCGCGCGGCCAGCTGCCGCTCATGGTCGCGCTCGACGGCATCACGGACCCGCGCAACCTCGGCGCGATCATCCGCTCGGTCGCCGCGTTCGGCGGCCACGGCGTCATCGTGCCCCAGCGCCGCTCGGTGGGCCTCACCGCGAGCGCGTGGAAGACCTCGGCCGGCGCCGCGGCCCGCACGCCCGTCGCCATGGCCTCGAACCTCACGCAGACGCTGAAGGCGCTCAAGCAGCGCGGCGTCTTCGTGGTCGGCCTCGACGGCGGCGGCGACATGTCGCTGCACGAGTTCACGCTCGCCGACCGGCCCATCGTGGTCGTCGTGGGGTCCGAGGGCAAGGGCCTGTCGCGCCTCGTCACCGAGACCTGCGACACCGTCGTGTCCATCCCGATCGGCGCGGCCACGGAGTCGCTCAACGCGGGCATCGCGGCGAGCGTCACCCTCTACGAGATCGGCAAGCTGCGCGCGGCGGCCCGCCGGAAGTAGCCCCTCGACGACGACGAGCCGGGACCCGAGGGTCCCGGCTCGTCGTCGTCCGGCGGCCTGCGCCGCCCGGCGTCAGACCTTGGTGCGCCAGTCCTCCGCGGCCTCGGCCTCGGTGATCGGCACGTCCGACTCGTCCTCGATCACGCCGATCGACTCGGTGGGCGGGTCGATGACGGTCGCCTCGTCGCGGCGGTGCCGGAGGATGTCCTGCACGTACGCGGTCACGGCCTCCGCCAGCGGGATGTCCCGGCTCAGCTTCTGCGACATGTACCAGCGGTGCTCGAGCAGTTGGTGGAACACCTCGGCGGGCTCCAGCTTCCCGCGGAGGTCGCGGGGGATCGCCCGCACGACGGGCTCGAAGACGCGCGCGAGCCACTCGTGCGCCACCATCTCCTCGTCGAGGTCCTGCTTGTCGGCGGCCGCGGTGTAGGAGTCGAGGTCGTTGAGGAGGCGACGGGCCTGGTTCTCCTGCGCGTCGACGCCCGTGAGCCGCAGCAGGCGGCGCTGGTGGTGCCCGGCGTCCACGACCTTGGGCTGGATCCGCACCTGCGAGCCCTCCGCGGTCGTGCGGATCGCGAGCTCCTCGATGTCGAAGCCGAGGTCGTTCAGCCGGTCGACGCGCTCGTTGATGCGCCAGCGCTCCGAGGTGGGGAACTCCTCGCGCCCCGTGAGCTCCTTCCAGAGCATCCGGTACTGCGCGACGATGCGCGTGCTCGTCTCGAGCGGGTCGAGCCCCTCCTCGATGCGCCCGCCGGCCTCGAGGTCCATGAGCTCGCCGGCGATGTTGACGCGCGCGATCTCGAGGTCGTTCTCGCGCTGCCCGTTCGAGAGGCCGCCGTTGAAGAGCTTGCCGGTCTCGGCGTCCACCAGGTACGCCGCGAAGGCGCCCGCGTCGCGGCGGAAGAGGGTGTTGGAGAGCGACACATCGCCCCAGAAGAAGCCGATCATGTGCAGCCGCACGAGCAGCACCGCGAGCGCGTCGACGAGCCGCGTCGCGGTGTCCGGACGCAGCTGCTGCGAGAAGAGCGCCCGGTACGGCAGCGAGAACTTGAGGTGCCGCGTGACGAGCACCGACTTGAGCGGGTCGCCGTCCTCGTCCGTTCGGTTCATGATGACCGCGACCGGCTCCACGCAGGGGATCTCGAGCCGCTGCAGCGTGCGCAGCATGTCGTACTCGCCGCGCGCCATCTCGTCCGTCGTCTCCTTGATGGCGATGACGTAGCCCGAGAGGTTCGCGAACCGCACGAGGTGCCGGGAGATGCCCTTCGGCAGCGTCGCGATGGCCGACGACGGCCACTCGTCGAGCGGCAGCTGCCACGGCAGGTCGAGGAGCGCGGGGTCGACCGTCGCCGCGGTGATGTTGAGGGATCCGGCCATGGTGCGACCCTACCCGACCCCGGAAACGCCGCTGCCGCGGCCCCCGTCGCTCCCGGGGGAGCGTGGGGACCGCGGCAGCGGTCGTGCGGTGCGGGGCTCGATCAGCTCGCGGCGACCGGCGCGTTGAGGCGGAGGCCGCTCTCGGCGTCGAAGGCGTGCAGGTGGCCCGGCTGCGGCGTGATGAAGACGGTGTCGCCGGCGTTCGGGTGCAGGCGGCCGTCGACGCGGGCGACGAGGTCGGTGCGCTTGCCCTCGATGTCGGTGTGGCCGTAGAGGTAGCCGTCCGCGCCGAGCTCCTCGACGAGGTCGACCGTGACCGAGAGGCCCTGGCCCTGCGTCGTGGAGACGACGACGTCCTCGGGACGCACGCCGATGGTGACGGCGTTGCCGCTGGCGTTCGTGAGCACGTCGCGCTCGACGGGCACCACGGCGGAGCCGAACTGCACGCCGCCGTCGACGACGTTCGCGGTGAACAGGTTCATCGCGGGCGAGCCGATGAAGCCGGCGACGAAGACGTTCTGTGGCTTCTCGTACAGGTCGCGCGGGGTGCCGACCTGCTGCAGGACGCCGTCCTTGAGGACCGCGATGCGGTCGCCCATGGTGAGCGCCTCGGTCTGGTCGTGGGTGACGTAGACCGTGGTGACGCCGAGGCGGCGCTGGAGCGACGCGATCTGCGTGCGGGTCTGGACGCGGAGCTTGGCGTCGAGGTTCGACAGCGGCTCGTCCATGAGGAACACCTGCGGCTGGCGCACGATGGCGCGGCCCATGGCGACGCGCTGGCGCTGGCCGCCGGAGAGGGCCTTGGGCTTGCGGCTGAGGTAGGGCTCGAGGTCCAGGAGCTTGGCGGCCTCGAGGACGCGGGTGGCCCGCTCGTCCTTGCCGACGCCCGCGATCTTGAGCGCGAAGCCCATGTTCTCGGCGACGGTCATGTGAGGGTACAGCGCGTAGTTCTGGAACACCATCGCGATGTCGCGGTCCTTCGGCGGGACGTCCGTGACGTTGCGGTCGCCGATGAAGATGTTGCCGTCGTTGACCTCCTCGAGGCCCGCGAGCATGCGGAGGGTGGTCGACTTGCCGCAGCCGGAGGGCCCGACGAGGACGAGGAACTCGCCGTCGGCGACCTCCAGGTCGATCTGGTCGACCGCGGGGCGCGTGGAGCCCGGGTACAGGCGCGTGGCCTTGTCGAAAGTTACAGATGCCATTTCGGTGTTCTCCTTCACGGGCAGGTACGTGCCCGACGATCCGTGGTGATGGATGTGATGCTCATGGCTCATCGCTGTGGGCGACGACGACCACCCGTCGAGTATTGCACGGGGGCACGGGAGGGCGAAGCGCGCCATGGTGCCGATCGACAGCTATTCCCCACCCGGGGGAGGAGCAGGCCGCGCCCTGTATCGTGGACGGGACGACCTCCTCGCCCGGCCGCGTCACCGCTTTCCCAGACTGGCCGCCTAGAGTCCTGAGGTCGTGCGGGAGCCCGCCCGCACCCGACATCCATCCCCTGAGCGAGGATCCATGAGCAGCACGCCGCCCGCGCACGAACCGCATGGCGGTCATCGTCGACGCCGGGAGGCGGCCCGCGAGAAGGCCCGGCTCAACCGCATGAAGCAGCGCCGTCGCGACGTCGCGACGCGGGGCCTCGTCCGCGGCGGCATCGCCGTGGCCCTCGTCGCCGTCGTCGTCGTGGTGGGCCTCATCGTCGTGCAGGGCGCGCGACCCGCCGGCCCCGGTCCCCAGAACATGGCGAGCGACGGCATCCTCATCGGCAAGGACCTCGCCGCCGTCCCCACCCAGGCGCTCGACCCGCAGCAGGATCCGGTGCCCACCGAGTCCGAGGCCGCCGGCGTCGCCCACATCCGCGTGTACGTCGACTACCTCTGCACGGCGTGCAAGGAGTTCCAGGACACGAACGGCGCGCAGATGGAGGGCTGGCTGCAGTCCGGCGCGGCCACCGTCGAGGTCCACCCCGTCGCCATCCTCACGAGCAAGTCGCAGGGCTACTCGCAGCGCGCCGCCAACGCCGCCGCCTGCGTCGCCGACACCTCGCCCGACGACTTCTGGGCCTTCAACGCCTCGCTCTTCGCGGAGCAGCCGGCGGAGCAGGGCACGGGCCTCAGCGACGACCGCATCACCGAGCTCGCGAGCCAGGCGGGCGCATCGTCGTCCGACGTGGCGAAGTGCATCTCGGACCAGCGCTTCCAGTCGTGGGTCAACGCCGCCACCGACCGCGTCCTCGACGGCGACATCCCGGACTCCAACGTCGACAAGGTCGTCGGCGCCCCGGTCATCGTCGTCGGCGAGCGGCAGTACACGGGCCAGCCGGACGACGCGAAGGCCTTCGCGGCCTTCGTCCTCCAGGCTGCCGGCCAGGATCCCGCCACGTCGCCGACGCCCACGCCCGAGGCCACGGCGACGACCGCGCCCTAGCGTCGAGGCGGCTCCTATGATGGATCGACGGCCCGCGAGGGGCGTCGGCCGGCCTGGCGCAATTGGTAGCGCACCGCACTTGTAATGCGGCGGTTACGGGTTCGAGTCCCGTGGCCGGCTCGAGAGGGTCCCGCCTCAGTCGAGGACGGTGATCATTCGCTCGCCGTCCACGGTGGACCGCGGGCCCTTGCGCTCGGGCTCCACGTCCCCGACGTACAACCAGCCGAGCAGGTCCTCGCCGTCGACCAGCCCGTGCATCCGGCGGACCGGCGCGGTGCGCGTGAGCGCGCCCGTGCGCCAGAACACGCCCCAGCCCTGCTCCTCGAGCAGGAGGGTGAGCGCGTGCGCGACGCCGGCCGCAACGGCCTCCTGCTCCCAGTCCGGGACCTTGCGGCTGGGCGTGCGGCAGGCGACCACGGCGAGGAGCAGGGCGGCGCGGTGCGTCTTCTTGCCGTGCTTGCCGGATCCGGGGTCGCCGGCGGCCTCGTCCATCGCGGCGCCGAGGCGGTCACGGGCCTCGCCGCGGATCTCGATCACGCGCCAGGGCCGGAGGGAGCCGTGGTCGGCCAGCCGGGAGGCGGCCTCGACCAGCGGCACGAGGTCCGCGTGGGCGGGCGCCGCCGTCCCGACGGACGAACGCGAGCGACGCCCGCGGAGGGCATCGAGCACGGGCGAGCCGGGCCCGGTCGGGCCGGCGTCGCCGCCCGCCCGGTGCCGCGGCATCGCGGTCACTCCGCCGTGCGGAACGACATGGAGACCGAGTTCATGCAGAACCGGTCGCCCGTGGGGGTCTGCGGCGCGTCGTCGAAGACGTGCCCGAGGTGCGAGCCGCAGCGCGCGCACACGACCTCGACGCGCTTCATGCCGAGGCTCGTGTCGGTGTAGAGCTTGACCGCGTCGCTCTCCGTGGGGGCGTAGAAGCTCGGCCACCCGCAGTGGGAGTCGAACTTCGTGTCGCTCGTGAAGAGCTCGGCGCCGCAGGCCTTGCAGCCGTAGACGCCCGTGCGGTCCTCGTCCAGCAGCTCACCCGTCCAGGGGCGCTCGGTGGCCTGCTGGCGCAGCACCGCGTACTCCTCGGGGGAGAGCTCCTGACGCCACTCGTCGTCGGTCTTCTCGATCTCGTAGGCCATGGTGCGGGTCCTTTCTCGCTGGTCGATCCTAGGGGCGGCGTCCCGGCGCGCCTCATGGGGTCAACCGATCGGACGCCCGGGGGATTCCTCGGGCGGAGGACACGCGGCCGGGATCGCGGCGGGCGCGGGCGGATCCGGGTGACGGCCCGGTGCCGCGGACACCCCGTGCGTGTTCGCGAGGCGCTCAGGATCCCGCACCTAGTATGTGGGGGATGTCGGGGAAGGAGCGTGCCGTGGACCACCGCGAAGCAGGCTCCGCGAGCCTCCCGGCTCCCGAGCGCACGCCGATCGTCGAGCTCGACGAGCGCTCGCGCGCCGTCCTCGACTTCGAGCGCGGCTGGACCCGCCACGCGGGGGCGAAGGAGGAGGCCATCCGCCAGACGTTCGGCCTCTCCGCCACGCGCTACTACCAGCTCCTCGGCGCCCTGATCGAGACCCGCCAGGCGCTCGCCTACGATCCGCTGCTCGTCGGCCGGCTCCTCCGCCTGCGCGAGACGCGTGCTGCGGCGCGGGCCGATCGGGCGCTCCCCGCCGGTCTCCCGCACCGCCCGACCGCGCGCTGACCCGCGCCCTACCGAGGAGACACGAGACCCGCCATGCCCTCCCATGCTCCCGACCGCTTCGACGAGGTCCCCGGCGACCTCAGCCGCGTGGGCGCGCACCGCGCCCCTCGTCCGGCGCATCACCGCTTCCGCGCCTTCGCGTGGGCGGCGCTCGCCACGGGGCTGCTCGTCGGGCTCGGCGTCGTGGGCCTCGCCGTCATCGACGACCGCGTGTCCTTCACCGACATCGTCCCGAGCGACAGCTCCTCCGAGGACGCCGCTCCCACCGAGGTCCCGACCGTGGCGCCCACGACGGTGCCCGGGATGATCGTCACCGTCCTCAACGGCACCCGCACCTCCGGGCTCTCCGCCAAGGCGGGCACGGCGCTCCAGGCCGGCGGCTGGAAGATCGGCAACCGGCTGAACGCGAGCGCGTCGGACATCGCCACGACGACCGTCTACTACTACGACGCCGCCGACGAGGGCGCCGCGCGCGGACTCGCCGCCGAGCTCGGCGTGGGCGACGTGGAGCAGTCCGAGCAGTTCCGTCCCGCACAGGGCACGGCGGCCGCGCAGGCGGCTCGCCTCACCGTGGTCCTCGGCGCGGACTACGCGGCCCGCGGCTAGCCGTCCGCCGGGCGTCTCCCTCCCCGTGGGGAAAGCGGACCCCGAGGGTGCGACCCTGGCTATCGTGCTGCCTGGTCGCATGCCCCTCGCGTCCCGGTGCCGCACGTCGCCGTCCGGAGGGCGTGTCGCGGGGTCGATGCAGGGCCCCGGATCGACCCGGGGGTGGCGGCACCGCGCCCCCGTCATCGCGCAGTCGCACTGGGAGAGACACATGGCCAACGGAACCGTGAAGTGGTTCAACGGGGAGAAGGGGTTCGGATTCATCACCGTGGACCCGGTGGAGGGCGGCCCCGACCAGCAGGACGTGTTCGTCCACTACTCGGCGATCGAGATGAGCGGCTACAAGGTCCTCGAGGAGGGGCAGCGGGTCGTCTTCGAGATCGGCCAGGGCTCCAAGGGCCTCCAGGCCGAGAAGGTCACCCTGGGCTGACCGCGATCCCGCGCTCCGACGACGCCGCCGTCCCCGGGACGGCGGCGTCGTCCGCGTCTCCCGGCCCTCCCGCCGACACCGCCGCCTGTGAACGGCTCGCTTGCACTCCCGTAGGGCGAGTGCCAGAATCGTCCCTGGCACTCCCTCACGGGGAGTGCTAGACGACTGCCTTTTTCCTGACGTCCGGGAGGGACGAGAGATACACATGGCTAAGATCATCGCTTTTGACGAAGAAGCCCGCCGCGGCCTCGAGCGCGGCCTGAACATCCTGGCCGACGCGGTCCGCGTGACCCTCGGCCCGCGTGGCCGCAACGTCGTCCTCGAGAAGAAGTGGGGCGCCCCCACCATCACGAACGACGGCGTCTCCATCGCCAAGGAGATCGAGCTCGACGACCCGTTCGAGAAGATCGGCGCGGAGCTCGTCAAGGAGGTCGCCAAGAAGACCGACGACGTCGCCGGCGACGGCACCACCACCGCGACCGTCCTCGCGCAGGCCCTGGTCCGCGAGGGCCTCCGCAACGTCGCCGCGGGCGCCGACCCCATCAGCCTCAAGCGCGGCATCGAGAAGGCCGTCGCCGCCGTCACGGAGGAGCTCAAGGCCGCCGCGAAGGAGATCGAGACCAAGGAGGAGATCGCCGCCACCGCGTCCATCTCCGCCGGCGACTCCACCATCGGCGCCATCATCGCCGAGGCGATCGACAAGGTCGGCAAGGAGGGCGTCGTCACCGTCGAGGAGTCGAACACCTTCGGCACCGAGCTCGAGCTCACCGAGGGCATGCGCTTCGACAAGGGCTACCTGTCGCAGTACTTCGTGACCGACCCCGAGCGCCAGGAGGCCGTGTTCGAGGACGCGTACATCCTGATCGTCAACTCGAAGATCTCGAACATCAAGGACCTGCTGCCGATCGTCGACAAGGTCATCCAGTCGGGCAAGCAGCTCCTCATCATCGCCGAGGACGTCGACGGCGAGGCCCTGGCCACGCTCGTCGTGAACAAGATCCGCGGCATCTTCAAGTCGGTCGCCGTGAAGGCCCCCGGCTTCGGCGACCGTCGCAAGGCGCAGCTGCAGGACATCGCCATCCTCACCGGTGGCCAGGTCATCGCCGAGGAGGTCGGCCTCAAGCTCGAGAACGTCACCCTCGACCTGCTCGGCACGGCCCGCAAGGTCGTCATCACCAAGGACGAGACCACGATCGTCGAGGGCGGCGGAGACGCCACCGAGATCGCGGCCCGCGTGCAGCAGATCCGCAACGAGATCGGCAACACGGACAGCGACTACGACCGCGAGAAGCTCCAGGAGCGCCTCGCGAAGCTGGCCGGCGGCGTGGCGGTCATCAAGGCCGGCGCGGCGACCGAGGTCGAGCTCAAGGAGCGCAAGCACCGCATCGAGGACGCCGTCCGCAACGCGAAGGCCGCCGTCGAGGAGGGCATCGTCGCCGGTGGTGGCGTCGCGCTCATCCAGGCCGGCAAGCTCGCGTTCGAGAAGCTCCAGCTCGAGGGCGACGAGGCCACCGGCGCGAACATCGTCCGCGTCGCGGTCGACGCTCCGCTCAAGCAGATCGCCATCAACGCCGGCCTCGAGCCCGGCGTCGTCGCCGAGCGCGTCCGCAACCTCCCCTCGGGTCACGGCCTCAACGCCGCCACGGGCGAGTACGTCGACATGCTGGCCGCGGGCATCAACGACCCGGTGAAGGTCACGCGCTCGGCTCTGCTGAACGCCGCGTCCATCGCCGGTCTGTTCCTCACGACCGAGGCGGTCGTCGCCGACAAGCCCGAGAAGAACCCGGCCCCGGCCGGCGACCCCACGGGCGGCATGGACTTCTAGTCCGACCGGGCGGGAGCGGCGACGATCCCGCCCAAAGCACGACCAGCACGACGAAGCGGGCGGTCCCTCAGGGGGCCGCCCGCTTCGTCGTGCGCACGCGCCGCTCGCGGTCCGGCAGGGGAGCCGGGCGGGAGGGGCGCGGCTCCTAGTGCGCGAACATGCGCGCGTTCCCCTCCTCCACCTCGGCGTACTGGCGTGCCGCGGAGGTCAGCGCCTGGTTGATGCTCGCCAGGGCGTCCTCCACGCGCTGCTGCGTGCCCTTCCACTCGGCCACCACGCCCTGGAACGCGGTCGCCGCGCTCCCGGACCACGACCCCTGGAGATCCGCCAGCTGGCCGTGCAGCCCGGACACCTCCGCCTGGATGCGGCCGATGCTGCCCTGCACCGCGGCGGTCGCGGTGAGGACCGCGTCGCTGTCCACCTGGTACCTCGTCATGTGCTCCTCCTCTTCGTCGACGGACGTCGGGAGGCTACGGGTGCGTCAGGAGGCGGGTGCCGCGCCGGAGGCGCCCGTGGAGGGCGCGGGCGCATCAGCGCTGGGGAGGAGGGGCAGGATGACCCGGAACGTGGCGCCGCCGCCCTCGGTCTCCACGACGTCGACGCGTCCGCGGTGCGCCGCGACGATGGCCGAGACGATCGCGAGACCCAGACCGCTGCCGCCGGTCTCCCGGGTGCGCGAGGTGTCGGCGCGCCAGAAGCGCTGGAAGATCTTCTCCCGGATCTGCGGGGGGACGCCGTCGCCGTGGTCACGCACCTCGATGCGCGCCTCGCGGGCCCGCTCGTCCACGACGGTGGCGAGCTCGATGGGGCTGCCGGCCGGCGTGAACCGCACGGCGTTGCCGATGAGGTTCGTGACGACCTGCCGGATCTTGTTCTCCTCCGCGGAGACCATGGCGAATCCCTCGGCGGCAGGGCCCCCGGCGCCGTCCGGCGAGGTGGCGGCGAGCGCGTCGACGGCGGTCTCCCCGGGGCGTCGCGTGCGACGCGCCCGCAGGCGCGAGAGCGTCGCGCCCGCGAACGCGATGGGCCCGGTGGCGTCGCTGCCGGTGCTCGCTCCCGCGGTGCGCAGGGCATCGGGCGGCATCTCCTGCGTGGGCTCGAGGCCGTCCGCGTCGAGGATCGGGCCGACCGGGTTCACGAGGACGGGCGGGAGGGCGGTCACCGTGCGGGTCTGGGACGAGGCCATCGCGTCGAGCGCGGCGTCGCGGGCGATGGGGTACAGGTCGACGGGCGCCAGCTGCAGCGGCTTCGTCTCGTCGAGGCGGGCCAGCTCGAGGAGGTCCTCGACGAGGCCGCCCATGCGGATCGCCTCCTTCTCGATGCGCTCCATGGCCTGCGACACGTCCTCCGGCGTCTGCAGCGCGCCCATGCGGTACAGCTCCGCGTAGCCGCGCACGGACACGAGCGGGGTGCGCAGCTCGTGGCTGGCGTCGCCCACGAAGCGCCGCATCTGGTCGATGGTCTTCGCGCGGTCGGCGAAGGCCCGGTCGATGCGGCTCAGCATGGTGTTGAGGGACCGGTTGAGCCGGCCCACCTCGGTGTTGGGCGTCGCCCCGTCGAGGCGCTGGCCGAAGTCGCCCTCGGCGATGGCGGCGGCCGTGCGCTCCACCTGGCGGAGCGGGCCGAAGGTGCTGGTGACGAGCATGCGCGTGACGGCCGCGCCCAGCACGACGACGGCGAGGCCGAAGCTCGCGAAGATCACGATGTAGGTGGCGACGAGGTCGTCGACCTCGCTGAGGGGCTTGGCGACGATGAGGGTCGAGTACGCGGTGGTGTTCGGGCCGGCGTTCTGCGACACCCGCACGATGCCGTGCCAGGTCGCCTTGCCCGCGTTGTCGGAGAACTGGACGATCTGCTCGTTGCGCTCGGAGGCGTTCGCCAGGTCGAGGTCGAAGACGCGCGGGTGGGACGCGGAGCCGCCGGCCCAGTTGTCGGCGATGACGTCGCCCTGCGCGTCGAGGAGGAGCACGAAGTAGGTGGAGTCGGCCGTCTCCACGTCGTCCTGCGTGAAGGTCTCCGGGGTGGCCTGGTCGGTGCCGAGGATCTTGGGGAGCTGGGTCGCGGCGATGCGCAGCTGCGCGTCGAGCTGGATCACCATCTGCTGCCGGAGCAGGTACATGGTGCCGGCTCCGGAGACGAGGAGGCCGAGCAGGAGCAGGAGCACCGTGACGCCCGTGATCTTCGTGCGCAGGGAGACGTTGTTCCACTTGTCCGAGACGTAGTCGTGCACTGGCCGCACCTCGTGTTCCGTCATGGTGACCGTGTCCCATGAGGATAGGCGACGCCGGATGTGGGATCGGCCGGGCGCCCCGCGGGCGTCCGGCCGATCAGGTGGTGCGGGCCGCGGCCCTACGGGATCAGGACTTGGCGGCCTTCAGCATGTAGCCGAAGCCGCGCTTGGTCTGGATGACCGGCTCCGACGAGTGCTGGTCGAGCTTGCGGCGCAGATAGGAGATGTAGGACTCGACGATGCCGGCGTCGCCGTTGAAGTCGTACTCCCAGACGTGGTCGAGGATCTGCGCCTTCGAGAGCACGCGGTTGGGGTTGAGCATGAGGTAGCGCAGGAGCTTGAACTCGGTGGGGCTCAGCTCGATGGGCTCCTCGCCCACGAGGACCTCGTGCGTGTCCTGGTCCATCGTGAGCTCGCCGGCGCGGATGATCGCGTCCTCGTCGGCGTGCATCGTGCGGCGGAGGATGGCCTTGATGCGGGCCACGATCTCGTCGAGGCTGAACGGCTTGGTGACGTAGTCGTCGCCGCCGACCGTGAGGCCCGTGATCTTGTCCTCGGTGTCGTCCTTCGCCGTGAGGAACAGGATCGGCGCGGTGTAGCCCGCGGCACGGAGGCGCTTGGTGACGCCGAAGCCGTTCATGTCCGGCAGCATCACGTCGAGGATGATGAGGTCGGGCTCCTCCTCGAGGACGGCCGAGATGGCCTGGGCGCCGTTGCCGACGGCGCGGACCGCGAATCCGGCGAACCGGAGGCTCGTCGTCAGCAGGTCGCGGATGTTGGGCTCGTCATCGACGATAAGGATCTTGGGGCCATCGCTCATGGGATGAAGTATCTGCGCGCTCGCTGGGAGCTGCCTGGATGCCGGGAACAGCCTGTGGCGCGGCCCGGTCGGAGCGGTCAGGCGGCGATGCCGGCCGCGTCGAGGATCGTGTAGGCGTAGCCCTGCTCGGCTAGGAAGCGCTGGCGGTTCTGCGCGAAGTCCTGGTCGACCGTGTCGCGCGACACGAGCGTGTAGAAGCTCGCCGACAGGCCGGACGCCTCGGGCCGGAGCAGGCGGCCGAGGCGCTGGGCCTCCTCCTGCCGCGAGCCGAAGGACCCGGACACCTGGATCGCGACCGTCGCGTCCGGCAGGTCGACGGAGAAGTTGGCGACCTTGCTCACGACCAGCACCTTCTCCGTGCCGTCGCGGAAGGCCTGGTAGAGCCGCTCCCGCTCGGCGACCGGGGTCGCGCCCGTGAGCTTCGGGGCGTCGAGCGCCTCGGAGAGCTCGTCGATCTGGTCGAGGTACTGCCCGATCACGAGGATGCTCTCGCCGCGGTGCCGCTCGACGAGCGCGCGCGTCACCTCGAGCTTCGCGGGCGCGGTGGCGGCGAGCCGGTAGCGCTCGTCGTCGGCGGCCGCCGCGTAGGCGAGGCGGGCGTCGTCGGGCAGGTCGATGCGGACCTCGAAGCACTCCGCGGGCGAGATGAAGCCCTGGGCCTCGATCTCCTTCCAGGGCGCGTCGAACCGCTTCGGGCCGATGAGGCTGAAGACGTCGCCCTCGCGGCCGTCCTCCCGGACGAGCGTGGCCGTGAGGCCGAGACGGCGGCGGGCCTGCAGATCGGCGGTGAGCTTGAAGACGGGCGCCGGGAGGAGGTGCACCTCGTCGTAGACCACGAGGCCCCAGTCGAGCGCGTCGAGGAGCGCCAGGTGGGCGTACTCGCCCTTCCTCTTGGCCGTGAGGATCTGGTAGGTCGCGATGGTGACCGGCTTGACCTCGCGCGACTGGCCCGAGTACTCGCCGATCTCGTCCTCGGTGAGCGTGGTGCGCTTGAGGAGCTCCGTGCGCCACTGGCGGGCGGAGACCGTGTTCGTGACGAGGATGAGCGTCGTCGTCTTGGCGCGGGCCATGGCGGCGGCGCCGACGAGCGTCTTGCCGGCGCCGCAGGGGAGGACGACCACGCCGGACCCGCCGTCGAGGAAGTGGTCGACGGCTTCCGTCTGGTAGCCGCGCAGGGTCCAGCCGTCCTCGACGAGCGCCATGTCGTGCGGCGTGCCGGGCGTGTAGCCCGCCTGGTCCTCCGCGGGCCACCCGATCTTCACGAGCTCCTGCTTGAGCTGGCCGCGCGCCCAGTCCTGGACCCGGTAGGTGGTCGCGTCGATGCGCTCGGTGAGCAGCGGCGCGATCCGCCGGGCGCTCGCGATCTCGGACAGCACCGCGCTCTCCGTGCTCGACACCTGCAGGGCGCCGTCGGGGTCGCGGCCGATGACGAGGCGGCCGTAGCGGCCCACCGTGTCGGTGACGTCGACCGTGACCGACTGCGGGATGGGGAAGCGCGAGTAGCGCTCGAGCGTGGCGAGCATGTCCGCGGCCGTGTGCCCGGCGGCGCGGGCGTTCCAGAGGCCGAGCCGCGTGATCCGGTAGGTATGGATGTGCTCGGGCGCGCGCTCGAGCTCCGCGAAGACCCCGAGGTCGTGGCGCGCGTCCTCGGCGTCCGCGTGGGCGACCTCGAGGAGGACGGTGCGGTCGCTCTGGACGATCAGGGGGCCGTCGGACACGCCCGCCAGCTTAGGCGCGCTCACGAGGGGATCGGCCCGGGCGAGAGGGAGACGATGCTCGAGAGGGGGAGGGTGCGCTCGACGTCGGCGACGCGGTCGCGTGCGCGCAGCCGGCCGCCCGCGACGCTCGCGGGTTCGAGGACGTGGTCGACCTCGCGGCCGTCGGGCATCCGCACCCGCACCGAGAGGGCGGCCTTCGCGCGGATCGCGACCTCGAGCTGGCGGGCGGTCCAGGCGGCGCCGTCGTCGGGTCCGTCGGCGGCGCGCACGCGGGCCACGAGGGCGTCGGCGGCGTCGGGACCCGGATCCGCCGCCCGCGACCGCGCGGCCGTCGCGCGGGCGACGGGCGCGATCGGCCGGCCCTCGGCGTCCTCGCGCACGGGGCCGAGGCGGGCGGCGACGAGGGCCCGCTCGACCGCGTCCGGCGTCGCCGCCGAGGCGAGCGTGGCGTCGTCGACGCGCACGAGGCGCAGGGAGGCGAGGTCGCGGTCGACCAGGAGGGTGGCGAGGAGCGCGGCGTCGTCGGAGAGCACCGCGGTGCGGGCGTCCGATGCCGCGAGGGCGTCCGCGGGCCGGATCCGCAGCCGGCCGAAGCGGGCGACGGCCTCGTCGATGAGGTAGTCGAGCGGCTGGGGCACGCCGGTGAGCGAGATGCCCGCCAGGAACGCTCGGATGTCGTCGCCGGAGCTGCCGGCGGCGAGGGCGCGGGAGACGGATCCGGCCGAGATGCGGTAGCTCGCGGCGAGCCCGCGGCCCTCCACGTCCGCCACGGCGAGCAGCTCCGACTCGACGCCCGGATCCAGCGGCCCGGGGGAGACGACGGTGAGGTCGTGCTGGAGGTACACGCGGTCCACCTCGGCGGGCAGGTGCGCGGCGAGCGCGTCGGCCGCCGCGTCGGCGCCCTCGGTGAGGAGGGCGCGGCCAGCGGAGCTCGGCACGTCGCCGGTCGTGATGCCGAGGAGCCCCGCGTCGCGCGTGAACGCGGTGATGCGCTCGCCGATCCACGCGGATCCGCCGGGGAAGCGCCACAGCACGCCGTCGACCAGCCCGGGCCCCCACTCGGCATCCACGCGCTCGGCGAGGATCCCGCGCGTCGTCGGGGCCAGCTCGTCCAGCCAGGAGGAGGCGAGCGCGCGCCAGCGCCCGGCGGTGGGGAGGGTCGCCCACTCCGCCGCGGCGTCCGTGGGGGACCACGTGCGCGCCGCACGCGCGACGAGTCCGGCGCGGGCGGCGAGGGAGAGGAGAACGGGGACGCCGTCGAGGTCGACCGAGAGGGCCGCCGACAGGCGTCGGGCGTCGGGCAGCGACAGGCCGCCGCGGCTCAGCTCGCGGGCGGGCTCCCGCGACAGCTCGTCGACGAGGGCGGCGACGGCGACGACCGCGGCGAACGCGCTCTCGCCGGCGCGGCGGTCCACCTCGTCGGCATCGACGCGCGGGACGGCGGCGAGCGGTGCGGGGGGTGCGAGCCGGGCGAGCCCGTCCGCGCCGGGACGGCCCTCGTCCGGCCAGGACGCGAGCTCCGCCTGCACCTCGGGGTGCGTCGTGATCCCGGCGTCGTCGACGTCGGCGAGGAGGGTCGCGGCCGCGCGGCGGGCGGCGTCCGCGAGGACGTCCTCGTCGACCGGATCCTCGCCCGACCGGCGTGCGATCGCGTCGCGGACGGTCGACAGGGACACGCGCCGGGTGGCGGCACCCTCTTCGGAGGCGACGGCGAGGACGGCGAGCGACGTGCGGTCCAGCTGCTCGAGCGCCCGCGCGACGGCCTCCGGGGCGAGCAGCGCGTCGGCGAGGTCGAAGAGGTCCGCGACGCGCGCGGCGTCGACGCCACGGTCGCGGACCAGCTCGGCCAGCGCATCGTCGTCGAGCGCGCGCAGGCGGGACGCGAGCACCAGGGCGTCGGTCATGGTCGTCCCGCTAGCGGGACGTGCCGTCCATGCGACGGCGGCGACGGACGCTGATGATGAGGATGGCGATGAAGAGGAGCGCCGCGATCGGGATGCCGACCGCCGGCAGCAGCAGGATGACCTGCCAGATCGGGGTGCTGTACTGCGACGCGTCGACGGCGATGAGCGGGGCCAGCAGGATCGCGAGGATGCTCAGGACGGCGACCAGCAGGATCCCGGCGAGCATGTACGCGAGGACGCGCTCGGCCCGTCCCTCGCTCGGTGCGGTCTCGGATGCCATCTACCCAGACTACGCCGTGGGGCTCGCCCGGGCGCGTCGCCCCGGGGACGCCGCCGCGCGTCCCGCGCATCCGGGTGGCCGCCGCCGCCCGGGCCGCACGGGGCACAGGCGAATAGACTGGACCGCCCACCAGCACATCGAGCCCCGACCGGGGCGCGGAGCCCCTGGCAGGGGCGAGGGAAGAGGATCGCATGCCCACCGGCACGGTGAAGTTCTACGACGAGGACAAGGGGTTCGGG
>Ga0308163_10000538_pt1 | contig 63954 bp, 90 predicted proteins | sample PhyTR1_FD_201037 | JGI IMG/M metagenome (GOLD analysis project Ga0308163, IMG submission 201037) | Phyllosphere microbial communities from UC Gill Tract Community Farm, Albany, California, United States - DLSLT.R1 | ecosystem: Host-associated > Plants > Phyllosphere > Unclassified | place: USA...
ACGACTCTATGCGGACGAGTCTGAGGCGGTTCGCTCTGTCAGAGAAACGCTTGAAAAACTGACGCGGCCTGACGCCGTGATCGCCCCCCACCGGATGCAGGAGCCATCAAAATGACACATCAGGATGCCTATTTTGACACGCTGGCCCGCATCGAAAAAGGTGAATGGGACTTCGGCTGTATTGATGAAGACAACGAGACACGAGCCACCAAAGCGGCTAAAGCGCTGGCATGTTTTGCCCGCCTGAACGAGCAGGACAGCGACGGCTGCCCGGTATCAGAAATCATCGTGGATTTTCTGGCTGACCTGATGCACCTGGGTGAGGTGATACATTTCCGGGTGCTCGATGCGGAAAGTGCGGTGATCCCCCTGGTACGCATCGCCGCCGTTCACTTTAACGCTGAGATAAACGAGCCGCAGGGATAATCGCAGAAGGGGCAGCCTGCTGCCCCTTTGCCAGGGAAAAATTAACAGGGGAAAGAGAGGGTTGCAGCAAAAAAAGCACTGCGAAAGGCAAAAATAGCTTGCTGAATATGGCTCATTAGTCGTATAATTATCACATCCAGAGGCAACCTGCTTCTGGCGGTAGCGCCCCGACTGGCGCAGGAGTCAAGAAAATGTCTGATGAAACTATTCAGTTCCCCATCACCGCCCGCACTATCCCTGATAACCGCCGCATGGCGTTTCTGCCGCGCCTGTTTGGTGCCTGGTATCTCACCGCTGAGGCGAGCGTGTACAACCACGCCCGCACCATGTGTGCGGGTTACGTGGGCGGCTCATGGGAGTTCGTAGAGCTGTCCTGCGGCAGCGGCTTTCTGTACCCGCTGAGTGCCGAACGGTTCACGCTGTCCGTTAGCGGAAACTGGTTCGAGGGTGAGCTGAGCGCCGAAGCAACCGGCATCGTGCTGACCCTGTTCACGCTGAATCATCTTATCTGGCACGCCCACGACGAAGGCTATGCGCATATCTGCAACATGCTGATCACCCAGCAGGAAAGGCTGAAGCTGTACGCTGATCAGCACCCGGAGGCCGGTCTGATATATCGCGCCATTGACTAACCAAACGGCCCCCGCACAGGGGGCCAGAATAAGCAGGGGGAAAAATGCAATCTCAGACCGACGCTCGCGCGAGCAGCACCGTACTTGTGACCGAAATAAACGGCGTGCGGGCAGTACACTTCTGCGCACATGAAAAATTAAGCGGCAGCGATTGTGATTTATGGTTTCCGCTGGCCGCCGATGCGGACCTGTTCGGGGCGCTGGAGGCGATCATGTGCATTAACCGCGCTGCTGCTAACGTGGTTTCGCTGGAGTTCCTGCGGGACAATGGCCCGTGTAAAGACTATCGGATTGTCTACAACAGGCCAGGCATAAGGGAAGACTGACGAAAATATTAACTAGATTTGTTCATATCTGAACAAAAAAAGATGTGATAAAAGGGATTATTTACTTGTCAGTATGGCTCGTTAGTCGTATAATTATCACATCCAAAGGCAGTCCGGCCTTTGGCGGTAGCGCCCCGGATGGCGAAGGACAGAACATGAAAGAAGCTGACCAGAAAAAAATTAACGCGGTAATGGCTATCGCAGATTATCTGGGTGTAAAAAGCCAGATTGAGGTAATCGAATACTCCGCAGAATCCATTCAGGTTGAATGGCGAAACCCGAAAACAAACCAGCTGATTCATCGCGGTTATACCTTCGAAAATTACTTTGTAAAAGACTTCGAAAAGGCACTTAAATCTGGCGTGAGATTCTGAAAAAAAGAGGGGGAGTAGCCCCCTCTGTTTCCCCGCCTGCTACACGGGCGATCATGAAAATGAGAGGTGAAAAATGTTCAAGCGTGGAGAAAACAAAGTCATCCTTATGGGGCGCGCGGGCAAAGATGCCGAGCTTCGTTATACCCCTAACGGAACGGCCATTGCGAGCCTGACGCTGGCTACTGAAATCAGCTATAAGGACAACGATGATCGTGAGAAAAAAGAAACGGAATGGCACGATATTGTCATATTCGGAAAAAAGGCGGAAGCCGCCGGTAAGTATTTCAAAAAAGGCATGATGCTGTATTTCGTCGGACGCATCCGTAACAACAAGTGGGAAGGTAACGACGGCGTGATGCGCAGCAATAAAGAGATCGTGATCGATAATGACGGTGAAATGCAGATGCTGCCGGGGTCGGGTCCGAAGCAGACAAGCGGGCAGAACCAGAGCGGGAGCAATCAGCAGGACGAACCGCCTTTCCCGGACGCGAGCGACTACCCCCAGGCAAAAGGCTGAGCGGAACCGGCCCGCTTTGCGGGCCAATCCTGAACCGGAGATGATATGCAGATTAATGAACGTCATCAGGTTGCCGTGATAAGCACAGGGCACATAACCGAAATCGATTCACAGCGGTTCTGGGAAGCCTGGAAAAAACAGGAAGCCGGGCACGGAATCTTTTGGTTGCAGCAGACCGAGTACGGCTGGCTATTGCGTATTTCTGCTTCTGAAGACTGGCGAACTGAGCTGCTTGATGCCCAGATCAGCCCTGAAACTATAGATAACATTGCAGCACTGGAAGCGGCCGGATTTGACTGGATCTGGTTTGAGCGCGACGCAGACAGGGTAGAAAAACTGGCCTGGAATGAATGGTAATTGCGGAAAAAATGAGGCCCGGAAGCGGCTTTTTTTTCTTGCTTTTAATGGCTCATTAGACGTATAATTAACCGTGTTGTTAATTTATCTAATCCTTAAAAACGCAGTGTAAATAACGTGGAGCGTATTTTATGTCTACCTTATATCCCTATGAGGTTTATTCCCTGATCGTGTCAGAACTTATTTTACAGACTTTCAAGGATATTAGCGTCAGCTATCCTGGTAAAAATGAAATTAAGTCAAATTATGAAAAGGGTGTCAGTGTTATTCAGGTTGTGAACGGCGTTCGTGAAAACATGATTAATGCCGGAAACATCACCTGTGACGATGTGCTGCTTCTGACCGAATGGGATGAGCACCGCATCATCGAGCAGCTGATAATTGATTACCGCCTGATTATGAATCGTGAGTACGAACTCAACCGCGTTCGCCAGCTGGTTGCGCCCGAAATGCTTACTCGTATGGAGAACTGGAAGGAGCAGAAGTATTCAGATTCAGCGAGAGAATTCGAGGTTATTTTTGAGACCGTCAATATCACTGGTGCAGAGATAATGTGCAAAACCAGCATCACCGCCATCAGCTTATACGATGCCGCTTTTATTCTGGGGCAGCGTCATGCGAACGACAGTTTTATGGTAGTAGAGATAAAGGAGGTGAAAAATCAGTGAACTTTAAAAAAGGTGCCGGATTGCGTCAACAATCCGGCGAGGTTGGCAAATTAAATTGTGAGGTTCAACATGCCGTTAGAGATTATACACTATGCGGAAGATGTCGCAAATGGCGTCAGAAGGAAGGCGCTACATATGAACGCGGCGGAGTGGAAGCACTTTATTTTCTGGCTGCATGTTTACCAGAGGATAAGAGGCACAGATAAGTAAGAATACGATGCACAGGGGGCGCTATAAGCGCCCCTTTTTATGATCCGAACCCCGACTCCTTTCCCTGTAAATTTATCGGGATCGCAGCGTGATCCTGCGTTAAATGCGTGCGGCATTGAGCGCTGCAAAGCAGCGGAACCGGAATAATTTTCCGGCCAATGCGCATTCCGTCCTGTTTACAGGACGGGTTACGCACATTGCTTAACTGACAGAGAAATTTCGCCCGGCCAATGATGGCCGGGAGGAACAACTAAAGAAGCCAGGCATCAATAACAGCAGAGATAACGTTACACCTGCTGACTGGAAGAGCCACTCTGATTCTGGCCTGAAGGTGTGTCAGAACGTGGCGAATTAGCGTCAGAACGTGCCTGAGATTTACCAGAACCTGACGAACGACTTCTGCGAACCTTTCCGGAAGAAATGTCTTTGATATCACGTAAGGTAACATCACTGAATCCTGCGTCGTTCAGGAACTTCAGTATTTCCTTATCATCATAACCTTTCGTCTCTTTCAGCGCTTTTATGTCAGATTTAAGTTCATCAAGAACGTGTTTTTTTTCCAGCCTCTGTGAGGTAATGTCAGGCAACTCTGTAAGCACATTTTTAAATCGTCCGACATCTTCACTGCTATAAAAAGCCTTTCGTTTTCCAGCCATCTCTAAACCTCATATATGGTCCGATATTTCCCGCCACTCAGATGTTAAAAGCAAGTGAGCTAACCCAATGATTTTACACTTCACTGACCGATTATCAAACCAGCGGCGTTCACGACCCGGCTTTTCTGGCCTTCAACACGCGCCAATGGTACAATCCGTTATCTTGTTTAAATACGGGACAAGATGTGTTTTTGGTACACCGCCGGCACGCCGGCAGTGACGCAAAAACGTCTTGGTCAGGGCAAGCCCCGACACCCCCAACCGGAGTTGGTTATCTGATGAGTCGCAGCGAATCCCGAAAAACAGATGCACAAATACATTTCCGCTGCACAGCAGAAATTAAAGAAACTTTGTCAGAAAAGGCACGAGAATCAGGACTCAGCCTTAGTCAATATCTTATCAAATCCGGGCTTGGAAAGCGCATTCAATCAAAGGGGAATTACAACGCGCTTGCTGCTCTTATCAAGATGACAGCTCTTCAAAAACATCTGTTCAATGAGGGGGAGGGTATGTTCAGTAAGGAGTACTCGGACATCATGATTGAACTTAAAAAAGCAGCCCAGCTCCTGCAGAAGGAGATTGACGGTGATACCTAAAATCATAGAAGGGCGCCGGGACAAACAGTCCAGCTTTGGCCAGCTGATTAAGTACATGGCAGATAAGCCGTCTGAGGGATTGACTGATACCGTTCAGCCAACCCCTGAGACTGCTGCGGCTGTCGATTCAGACATGTTCGAAGGTCTGAGCGCCTATCTGGTCCGCAAGCAGAAAGCGGTCAGTGAACCCGTTGATGTTGAGCCTGGTGTTCAGCGCGTCCGGGTCGGAGACGTAACCTGTCAGTACAATACGTTCTCACTGGATGGTGCATCACTTGAAATGAGTTCTGTTTCTCAGCAAAACACCCGCTGTAAAGATCCGGTCATGCACTATGTTCTTTCCTGGCCTGATTATGAGAAACCGGAAGACGATCAGGTTTTTGATTCCGTAAAGTTCACGCTTGCTTCAATGGGCATGAGTGAACATCAGTATGTGGCGGCTATCCACCGCGATACCGATAATCTGCACGTTCATGTTGCTGTGAACCGCATTAATCCGCAGACATACAAAGCGGCCTCTTCCAGCTTCACTAAAGATACGCTGCATCACGCCAGTCGCCTGCTGGAAATGAAACATGGCTGGACGCATTCTAATGGTGCTTATGTCGTTAATGAGCGGCAGCAGATTGTCCGTAATACTCAGAGTAAACAGGAACGCAGCCATTCGCGTTCACTCGACCGCATCAACAAAATTGAAAACAAAGAGGGCGTTGAAACCCTTTACCGCTATATCGTTGGTGACGATAAGAAGCCGGGAAGCCGTCAGAATTTTATCCACGTATCTACCGGCCTGCGTGAAGCCAAAAGCTGGCAGGATATTCATCAGACGTTTTCTGATATTGGCCTACGTGTAGAAAAAGCACAGGGTAAAAAGGGGTACGTGATAACCCACGAACATCAGAACAAGAAGACGGCCGTTAAAGCGAGCCTCATTTTTAATAAAGCTCAATATACGCTTAAGGCGATGGAAGAACGGTTTGGTGATTATCAGCCCTCACAGGTTGCTCCGGCCAAAGTGTCGGTATTTAAAACTGCGTATACGCCTGGCGTTTATCGCCGTGATGCAAATAAACGTCTGCAGCGTAAAATTGAGCGTGCTGAAGAAAGGATGTTACTGAAAGGCCGCTATCGTGCCTACCGTAATAATCTCCCGGCCTATTCACCGGATAAAAACTTTATTTCTGATGAATACCGTAAAATTGCTCAGCATACGCGACTGATTAAGCATAACGTCCGCATGACGGTATCCGATCCCTATACCCGAAAGCTGATGTATAACCTTGCTGAATTTAAGCGTCTGCAGGCCGTGGCTAACCTGCGTCTTAACCTGCGTGAGGAACGCAACGGATTCCGGGCAGCTAACCCCCGCCTGTCATATCGTGAGTGGGTGGAGCAGGAGGCGCTTAAGGGCGATAAGGCAGCACTGAGTCAGATGCGTGGGTTTGCCTATTCCTCCAGGAAGAAGGAATCCTATAAACAGAAGCTGGTCGGAGAGATTGGCTTCGTTAAAACACAGAACGGCATCACCAGTCACGACAGGGATGACGTGGCCGTAATGGCTTCTTCCCGTCATGGGGTCAAGCCCCGGCTGCTCAAAGACGGCACCGTTATCTTTACGAAAGATGGCCAGCCTGTTGCGGCAGATCGTGGTCATGTGGTGCTCACCGAAAGTCACAGCGATGGAAAAGAGAAAACCGCCGATCTTGCAATTGCATTAACGCTCGCTGGTAAAGCCGAATCAGTCCGCGTAACCGGTGATGCTGAATTCAAGGAACTCTGCTGCGATCGCATTGCTGATGCTGCTGTTAAGCATTCACACCCTGTCGCACAGGGCATTACGTTCACTGATTCCAGCCAGCAGGCTTATGCTCAGGACGCGAAACATCGTTTGATTCGTGAGCAAAATGATAGTAAAAATGAAATGCAAAACAGAAGTCAAAGCGACGACAAATTCAAACCGAATTAAAAAGAGGTAGGAAATGAAAATGAAAATGCAAACGGCCCTCGCGGCCGTTTCTGTGTTGGTGCTTGCCGGTTGCAGTTCTCACAGTGCAAAAGAAAAAGAGATTTCTGCTCAGCAACTGGTTGATCAGGAAATCCGCGAACAGGCCATTACGATAAAACTTGCCCAGGATGAGCTGTATCAGGCAGGCGCCATTAACCGCACTCGCTACAAATTTCCTACCGTCATCAATGCAAACAGTCAGTACGTTCGTGTGACCTGGCAGGGTGATGCCTATGAGCTGCTCGGACAGCTGGCCAAACAACGTGGCCTGCAGTTTACCAGCCAGGGCATCAAACTCCCGTTGCCGCTGAATATCGACGTTGGCGGATCTAAGGTCACGTTTGAACAGCTTCTGACCCTCATACGTCAGCAGACGCAGTATCGTGCGACCATCAATCAGAAGCCCGGCGAACTGCAGCTGCTTTATCTGACCCCTTCTAATAAAAACACGTTTCTGCGGGGAGGCCGCTCATGAGACTGAAACTGATCGTGCTCGTCTCGCTTCCGTTGCTCGCAGCGAACGTGGCGCGCGCGGACGACTCAGACCCCAAAGGCGTTGATTACTACATGAACCCGCCAAGCCAGGGTGAAGATCAAAGCGACGTAACCGGCAGCATGCTTAACGAGGCTGCACATACTATTGGCTTTCGCGGCGGCAAGGCTGAACGTGCCAAAGAGATCCGGGCAGCACTTGAAAAGCAGCGCTCAAACCTTGACTACATGTATTCCTTCCAGCCGCTCATTTCTACTGACGGGTATCTGCCGCCGGTGATTGCTGAAGCCAAAGATGTCGCGCATATCACTAATGACCAGATCCGCAGTGCAAATCGTGCCTATGACATTGTTGTGCCGGCACGCTTTGTCAGTAATCCGCCGACCTGGAAAAGCTATCTCCTGACGGGCCTGATGGCGCAGCGCATTGAACTGCCTGAACCTGCCGCCATGCCAAAAGACGGCAAAGAGCGTGACATCTGGAAAAAGGCGGTTCAGCTGGGCTGGACCGACGGGCGCAAAAAAGCCGACGAGATTTTCACCTCCAACTTTAATCGCCTCACGCGGGATTACACAGGCATGCTGCGCTACAGCACCCTGCTGCAGCAGGACATGATTAAGGCACCGGTCATTACGCAACAGCAGCAGACCGTCACCGGCGATAAAAACCGACTCCTGCTGGGCGACAAAACTAAGCGCATGAAGCAACAGGCTGAGTTTGACGTTAACAAACGCAGCTGGAAGCCAACCGTGCGCTGAGGGCTGATCATGGAAGCATTTAATTTCGGTCCTACACTTACCCCCGGAAAACTGGAGAGTTTTCTCGTTCACTGCTCTAACAACAGCGTCTCTGACATTCTTTTGCAGGGCGGAGACAGGATCTGGGTGGAACGTCACGGGCGCCAGTTGCCTATGACGGACTACCCGATTGATAACCTTGAGCTTGAGCGCAACGTCGATAAAGTCTTCGGTCAGGAAATCAAAGGCGTACTGAAAAGCGCCCAGACGCATAACTCTGCTATCCAGCTCAAAGGCGACGAAGCCTGCACCATCGGACTCGGCCGGGGTGAAACCCGCCGGTTCCGCGCAAACTTCACCCAGGCCGATATTGGTGATACTGAAGCGGCAATGTCCCTGACTCTTCGCGTACTTAACGAAACCATCCCCAGACTGAAGGATATGGAGTTAGAGCCTGAGCTTTTCAGGTCGCTTTTACCGGCGGCGGGGCTCGGTCTTATCTGCGGAGAAACAGGCTCAGGTAAGTCAACGCTGATGGCCAGCACGTTTGAGTACTGCGGTGAGACATATCAGGACCGCAAAATCATCACAGTTGAAGATCCCATTGAGTACCGTCTGGGTAAAACCAAAAAGTGGAAAGCCCCCAAGCCGGCACAGTCTCAGATTGGCCGCGACATCGATACATTTCATAATTTCATTACCCTCTCCGGGTTAAGACGTTCACCGAAGGTCATGGGCGTGGGTGAGTTATTAAACCGTGCGTCGTATGAAGCCGCCGTGCTCGCCGGCAAGTCCGGGCACTTTGTTATGGGTACTCAGCACGTTAAAACATGCGGGGAATCCATTTCCCGATCGCTTCAGAACTATCCGCCTGAAATGCGTGAGGCCGCAGCTTACGACCTGCTCAGTATCCTCCAGTACATCATCGTGCAACGCCTGCTTAAAACGCGGGACGGCCGTCGTAAGGCTGTCCGTGAATACATCATTATTGATAACAGCCTGCGCCGTAAGCTCTTCGACATCGAATACAGCCGATGGGGCCGGTACATCGACGACATTCTTATCATGGAGCAACGCAGCCTCATTCAGAACACCTGGAAGATGTATCAGGACAATCTCATTGATGAGGAAGAAGTTATTGAGGTAGCAGGCTACATGGATTATCTGGCGTTAAAAGAGGGCAAGTATGGACATTAATCAGTGGCGTTACGCCGGCAGACGGATGACATTTTTCGGTATACCGGTCATGTCATTTCTCGTTTTCTTCCTCTGGTTTCCTTTCCCGTCATGGAACACGTTTCTGTTCTGCAGCGGCGTCGTCTTTTTTTACTTCGTGCTTTCAATTATGGGATTCACGGTGCCGGTGCTCTACCAGGTCATCCTGCGGGTGATACGTGGCAAAAAACTGACCGGTCGCCCGTGGTGGTATCGGCGTTCACAGCGTTAGTAAAAATTAACAGGGGGATAAGTTCATGGCTAAACCTGAAATTGCGACAGAAAGAACCCGGCTCACAATACCCTGGGACGATCGGGAGCGGGCAATGCGCGCCGCCGGCCGTCTTGCTGATGGCAGCAATGCGCTGGACTACGTGCGGGAAGAAAAGGTGTGGTACGCCCAGCCAGGCGCGAACCTGACCCGCCTGAAGGAATGGATATATGATCCAAACCAAACGCCGACGGCAGCGCCGGTTATGGATCTGACAAAGCTGGAAGAAGAGTTTAACCACTGGCTGGAAATGCAGGGAGCCATCCTGAGAGAGCCCGCCAAACTCGACGGCGTTAAGGTCTACGTTGACACAGAAGGCTCCAAGGTGGGCAGTCAAAAGGGCGCTTACCAAGGCTTTCTTGATGGCCGGCCGGCTGGATGGTTCCGGAATTACAAAACCGATGACGAGCCCCGCAAATGGGTCTCATCCGGACAGAAAATTGATCCGGGCCAGCTCGCTCAGATGCGTGCTGAAGCAGCAGCACAACGTGAAGTACGCGAAGCGCAAAGGCAGCAATCTCACAACGAGGTTGCCGCCCGGCTTATGGACGAATATAACCACCTTCCGGATGCCACGGGTGAGGTAGCGTACCTGCGAGACAAGCAGGTGAAGGCCGCTGACGGTGTTAAGGTCGATGCCCGTGGGAACGCCGTTATACCTCTGTATAACGCAGACAATGAATTCAGAACGCTGGAGCGTATCTGGACCGACGGAACAAAGCACCTTGAAAAAGGTGGCCAGGCATGGGGAAGTTTTTTTGTCGTGGGTGGTCAGCTGCAGGATGGTGACGACCTGCTTTATGCCGAAGGCTATGCCACTGCAGCCAGTATCAGCGAAGCTGTCGGAAAGCCCGTTATTATGACTGTCAATGCCGGAAACATGGTTGAAGTTGCCGGCCATCTCAAAGAAGCCTTCCCCGCCAGCCAGCATTACTTTCTGGCGGATAACGATATCTACAGCGATGAAAATGCTGGCCTCGAAAAAGCAACCGAAGCTGCCGAACTGACAGGCGGTCACGTCCTCACGCCTGTTTTCCGCGAACCCCGCGAAGGGCTGACTGATTATAACGACCTGCATGTTTCTGAAGGTCTGAATCACGTCAGAGAGCAAATCGAAAACTCCATTAATCAGATTAACAGGGTGGAAACTATGCCAAGCGTAACTCCCCAGGACGATCCAGCAGTATCAGAACCTGAGCAAGGTCTGAATCCGACAACCAGTACGCCTGCGGCAGCTGAATCTGCACCCGCTGCGCCAGTGGCCAGTGCGCCTGCAGCAGCTGAACCTGTGCCCGCTGCGCCGGTGGCCAGTGCGCCTGCAGCAGCTGAACCTGTGCCCGCTGCGCCGGTGGCCAGTGCGCCTGCAGCAGCTGAACCTGTGCCCGTTGCGCCGGTGGCCAGTGCGCCTGCAGCAGCTGAATCTGTGCCCGCTGCGCCGGTGGCCAGTGCGCCTGCAGCAGCTGAATCTGCACCCGCTGTGCCGGTGGTCAGCGAGCCTGCAGCAGCAGAGCCTGCGCCCGCTGTGCCGGTGGCCAGTGAGTCAGGGGCAAAGGGTGAAGACATAAAAGAAGCGCTTGATCAGGCAGTAAACGGAAGCGCCGAGTTCATATCAGAAGCGAACGTATCTGTACTGGAAAACGAGGCCCGGCAGGGTACCGCCGGTCTGGTACAAAATTATGAGGACGGCACATATGAAGTTCTCGTCGCCATCACTGACAGTGAAAATGATGATGACGTTTTTCAGGTTTCCAAAGGTCTGCCCCTTGAAGCCGCAGAGCGGCAGGTCGCTTTTCTTAATAGTTACGATCTGAAAGATATCGCCGCCCTGATGCGCGAGCAGCTTGAGCCATTGCGGGAGGAAAAGCTGACTTCATCTCCTGCAGAAGATGCGGCATGGAGCGGCCAGTATTCTGATTCAGACGACGACATTAACAGCAGTGCCGATGATATGGAGGCTTATGCCGCCATGATGGGTGCTGCCGGTGCGGCTTCCGCTGAAACTGCCACTGCAGAGAAACCGGCTACGTCAGACCTTCGCGATGCTTCCTCACAGGATGGCGATGGCCAGGCTGCAAATGCGGGCGAGGAAAAGAAGAAAAAAGCCGACGCCGAGGCTGAGGCGCAGAACGGTATAAGCTGGGCCACGTCTGCTGATGCTGCGCAATCACCAAAAGAACGTATCGATCTGGAGGGGCTGATCGCCCGCTTTACCTACAGAGCTGAGAAAGACCATACCGCGTTCATGCTCGATGGCAAAGATGCGTTCTACGACTATGCAACCCACATGCGGATGGCCAGCCCGGAGGCCAGCCAGAGTGAAGAGATGATTCTGGCCGCCGTTCTGACAGCCTCCAAACAGCATCCGAAGGGTATCGAAATTACCGGAACGGAAGAGTTTAAAGATCGTGTTCTCTCGCTTATCAGTGAATACAACATCGATGCCAGACTTTCTAACCCGGAGCAACGAGTCAAACTCCTTGAGCTCAAAAAAGCGAGCGCGCCGGCCGACGAAAGTAACGCTAAAGCTCAGCAGGGAAAAACAGAAGACGCTCAGCAGGCATCTTCGCAGCAGAGCAGCACCACAGCACCACAGGACGGGATGCGCTGGGCAGAGTCAGATTCGGTTAAACCCGAACAGCAAAGCAAAACTGCCGGACGCGCAGGCGCAGAAGACAAATCACCCGGTGATGGCTGGGAGAAGGGCGTAATTATCGCTCATGGGCCGGCAAACTATGAATGGAAAAAAGACGAATCCCTGAACTATTTCGTCAAACTCAAAAATGAACATGGAGAAAAGGTTCTGTGGGGTAAAGACCTTGAAAGGGCCGTAAAAGATGCGGGTGTCGATAACGACAGGCTGGTCACGATTAAGAAGCTGGGTTTTGTTGACGTTGAAGTTGATGCCCCGGTTCGTGATGAGAACGATAAAATAATCCGTTATGAAAAAATCCAGACAAAGCGTAACGAATGGGAGGTTAAACCCGTATACCCGCAGCCTGCAGCAGGCAATGAGCAGGCTTACAAACCCTCAGAGCTAGTGCCTTATGATGCCGCAACTTTCCAGAAGATGCGTACCACGGTTCAGCAGCTGACCGGTGTTGACCTCAGCCGTGAGCCGGTGCCGGAAAAAGAGATCTACTGGTTTTTACCAAACGGTAAGCCAGCCCCGGAAGAGATGGCAAAACCGGCAGGCTATAAACTCCCCCAGGAATCAAAGACCGCAGGCGCGCTCTTACTTGTCGCACCTCATAAAAAAGGAGAGACGCCAGACTATGCCCTGTTTGAATCCCGCAAAGGATTTATGCAGGGCGTTGTTAAAGACAAGGAATCCGGTGAGTACCATAGCGTCATCGGGAAAGTTAACACCCGCAAAGACAACAACGGAGAATGGAAAACATATATGACACTTTCAGCAATCAATAAGAACGCTCAAAGTGGAATTGTTTTGCATGGTTACGGGCACGTTGATCAGGCCGGGAAAGGACTGGTTTATAGAAATACAATCGCAAATGAAAAACAGCCTCAGCATTTACAACCAGCGTCGGATGATGTAAAAAACAAAGCTGTAATGAAGCAACTTTTTCATCCTTCAAATGCTGCAAAAAGAAAAGATGATGAAAGGAGAGAACAGACTCATGCACCAGTCGCTAAGTCAGCACCTCGGCCGTAAGACAAAAACCCTGCTGCTTGCAGCAGGGGTTTGCTTTTTTTCCGCAAATACTCTCGCTGCAACCCAGACCTGTGCTGCATATGATTTGGCTAAAGCTGGCGCTGATGCTGCCTATAAGCAGGAAGTGGAGAGAATTAACAACGCGGCTAAAAGTGAATCAAGTACATCTGATTCCCTCGGACAATGCCTGGGGTCAATGTCTGTATCGCTAAAAATTCCGCAGTTCCCGTCCATCGGTGACATTATCGATAAGGTCAAAGATCAGGTATGTAATACCGTTAAATCGAAGATTAATGAGAAATGGGGAAGCCTGGCGAATACAACGCTTGATCCGTGGTCAACCATTTCGTCAAGGCTGCCAGATACGTCAGGTATCCTGCCTAACGCATCTTCAAGTAATGTGCAGTTAAATAGTCCGGCCGCAGCCAGTGGAAGTGGTGAGGATGCGAACAGTGATGCATTCCCATTCCATCTCTAACTACCGAAAGAGTCCCTTCGGGATTTTGTCGAACAGTCTGCCGGTTTGGATTTCAACGCGGCGGTGTTCCGCCGCGGTCAGCAAACGCATGAAGTCAGAGGCGGGCAGCCCGTCTCTTTTCGAGTCTACATATGTGTCAAGCGAGTCTTCATTCATGAACCGCCTGACAGTATGCAGCCAGTCTTCAGCTGATTTCATATTTTTTGAGCTCTTCTTTGCTCATCCCTTCAAAGGCATTAGGACGACGCCCTTTTCCGGTCCAGGTAACGGGTTTTCCGTCTACTTCAATTCTGTATTTTACCTTACCGAAAGTGGATTTGCTTTTTGTGGATGGTCCGAAGAGATTTTCAAAAATCTGCATAGCCTCTTCAGAGGAAATATTGTGCTTTTCCATAAACTGTTTCGTGGCTTCCAGTTTTTGCTCAGTGGCTTTCTGTTCTTCCTTGTAATTCTCAATCATTCCGTGAGCGATGTCGGACCACATGTTAATGAGTTGTTCAAGATTTTCTGGCGGGATCTTTCGCAAAACGGCCGTCGCTTTGCGACGTTCGCACATTATCACTGCGCATGTTCCGTAATCATTATGCTCGCTCATGTCTACCCCATTGTTAATAAACGATCTGCGTGATTTTCTATCACAAACTTTTGAAAAGAGAAACTCTATGAAAACACAAAATAGTGAAAATATTCCGGAACCAGAGGATAAAAATCAGTCATCAGCTGAAATTTATGATCATCTGGCTTTGGCTCCAGCGCTTGCTGAAGAGAGTAGCCGAACGGTACAGGAAATCGTATCGAAATATGGCTTAAAGGTGATCCTGATCCTCAGTATCGTCGTTCTGATTCAATCAACCGCAAACGTTGGATTAGGTTACCTGCTCCACAAAAAAGAAGTCCGCTATATCGCGACGAACGGCGGGATGTTAACGGAGGTACATCCAACTGAAGAGCCGGCCTATTCAGCCGAAGCGGTAATGGATTTTGCAAACACCAAAATGGTGAAAGCGCTGTCCCTTAATTTTGTGAATTACGAAAACCAGTTAACTGCCTCACGCGGTGATTTCACCACGGATGGATACATTAGTTTTCGTAAGGCCCTTACTGACAGCGGACTCCTGAAAGATATCAGCGAAAAACGCCTCAACGTCAAATTATCAACGACGCCAGGCACCCTGATCACCGAAGGTGTAATCCGGGGAACCAACATTTACGCATGGCAATTCCGTATCCCTGTCACCGTTCAGCTCGTCGGGCAGTCACAGGACTACCGTCCACAACCATACGATCTGATGGTGCAGGTCCGCCGCGTCAAAGAAGACGAAGATCCGCGGGGAATCAGAATCGCGCAGGCCATCCTTAAACCCCGGAACTACTGAGGTTCATCATGAAAATTAAGCTCCTTACTGTAATTATGGCCACGCTGTTATCAGCAAACGCTGCTATGGCCGCCGATGAACCGGCAAACAGCAACGGTAATCAACAGCAGCCTTCATCCTCAGTACCTGGAAACGACATTGCCGAATGGCAGCAGGCCAGCTCGATGCCGGCACAACAGTCACATTCACAGGATGCGGGGCAGCAACAGGCTCAGTTGCAGGCGCAGCAGCAGCAGGCGCAGGCTCAGTTGCAGGCGCAGCAGCAGGCGCAACAACAGCAGCAGGCGCAACAACAGCAGCGTCCGACTACCGCGCTTCCTGCAGCACCACAGCAGCAGCAACCTGCGCAGCCACAACAGCAGGTAACGCACGTTAATCCGCAGACGCTGGAGGAACTGCCGGCACCTGTAGTTCAGCAGATTCAGCCGTTGACACCCGGACAGGTCCGGTCTGCAAGAAGTGCGATGGAGGACATGAGCGCCGCAGCTAAAACCTCTCCGTTGACGGCTATTCCGCGAATTTCCAGCCAGACAGTTTCACTGTCCGCTGGTGCATCCATTCCGCAGGTGCGCGTATTCCCCAACCAGGCTACCACTGTGACGTTCTCGGATTCGACCGGCCATCCGTGGGTGCTTGGCGCGGCACCTTATAACTCAAGCCCCTGTAATTCTGGAGGGGAACTGTGCGTCGGTTATATCCCGGGCTCAGCTGTTTTCACAATTCAGCCAACAAATCCGTATGCCAGCGGTAACGTCACCGTGTTGCTGAAAGGCCTGGCAACACCGGTGATTATCAACGTCAAAGGCGCAGAGCCATCCGTTAAAAACAGAACAGTTGACGTTGACTACCGTCTCGACCTCCGCATTCCGATGCGTAGTCCGGATACGCCGGTTTACACGGCCACGCCTGAGAAGAAAATCTCGCTGTATGACAAACAGCTTCAGAGTTTCCTGGACGGCATCCCGCCTGAAGATGCGCAACGACTGAAACTTACCAATGCTCCGGGCAGTACAAAGGTCTGGCAGATAGGTGATGAACTTTACGTCAGAAGCGCCATGCAGCTGCAGGATGAGTTTGAGAAAACGCTGTCAGCGATCGATGGCACTCACGTTTATGTACTTCCTGCGACTCCCGTACTGACATTTTCAGTTAACGGTCAGGCGCGTGATGTAGAAGTTGAGCTGAATTAAGGGGAACACAATGGCTACTGAAAAAGGCAAAGAAACCAGGAAGATGATGTTCTATGTCGGTGGGGCGGCAGCAATTGTTGCCCTCATGGGCGGCTACTGGATTTTTGGATCATCTGATAAAGGTGCCACGGGTGATTCGCAGGTAAAAGCGCAGGGCCTGGAAGGCGGAACAGGGCGGGATAAGCGAAACGACCCGCAGTACAACAAGCTCCTGACGGAATGGAACGTGGACAAGTCGGATAAAGCGGCCATGACAGGCGACAGCTTTATTTCCACGCTGTCCTCCAGTAATCCGGTCGCGGTCAATACAGGCAACAAGCAGCCACCGCCGCAGTATTCCTGGGAAAACGGCAAAACCACCACGAAAAATAACCAGCAAGAAAATGATGCAGCGGCAAAGGAGCGCGAACGCCAGGCTAAAGCCGTTGCCGAGCTTCTGAAGAAAATTGACGACGGCAAAAAACCGGTGACCACAGGTGTTGCACTGGCTACGGCTCTGGGCGGTGAGGGCAATGATAAAAATGGCGGTGCTTTCAGCGGCTGGACCACATCAGTCTATCCGCAGGCGCCGAAGGAAGGTGCAGGAAATAAACAGGGTGAAAAGGATAAGGTGAAAGACAAAGGAGCCCGTCTGGTTTCCGCCTACACGCTGATCCCTGCGGTACTGGATACCGCAATGGACAGTGATGACCAGAACAGTATTGCCATTGCTCACGTTCCTACCGGCGAACAGGCCGGCGCTAAATTCTATTCAGGACAGAACAGGCTCGCCGGCGATGGTATCCGCATTCACTTTACCGGTATGGAGCTTCACGGCGTGCAGTGCAAGGTAGACGCCTATGGCGTTGCTTCTGACTCATTACGTGCCGCAGTTTCAACCAATGTGAATAACCGCTGGTTCAGCCGGATCATCCTGCCCGCATTTGCAAATGGTCTGGGCCGTACCGGACAGCTTTATGCTGACAGCAATTCGCAAATGATTATCACCGACGGCGGCAACGCGATCCGTTCTACCGGCACGCCAGACGGAAAAGCGGTAGCCGGAACCATTATCGGCGGTATGGGTGAACAGGCTGGCCGTGTAATGGCCGATGATGCAGCGCGACTGCCAATCAAGCAGGTCACCGTTGACCGTAATCAGCTTATCGGCATTCAGTTCGTTGCGCCGGTATATGAGAGCGACTGTGGTGAGAATTTCGATAAAGCCAACGAAAAAACACAGCAGGCTGATCAACAGGCAACGCCCACCCTGACCAGTGCTCCTGCTCAGCAGATGCCGCCACAGGCACCCAACTACCCCACGCAGAATTACCCAGGCTATCCCGGCTACGGGTATGGCGCCAGCAACCCGTATTACCGTTAAGGAGATAACCGATGAGCCTTTTTGATGATGATCAGAACACAGCAGTCACGCCGCAGCCGGAACAGGAAAAAGTGGTAAGCACTGAAAAACCTAAAGCGACCGTGAAGCCGGCTGCAAAAGCAAATAAAAAACCGATGGCCATTAGTGATTATGCGTGGATAGCCGGCATTGTCGTGGTCGTCGTAATTCTTGTTATGTGGCTGTTTGGCGGAAGCAGCAGCGATACAGCGCCGGGTAAAGGTGGAGGCCAGATCCAGAGTTCAGGGCAGCGCCCCCCGGCACAGACCGATAACAGAAACCAGTATGACGATGATTTCCGTGAACAAATTTCCGGCATCCTGCTCCAGCAAAAAGAGAAAATGGATTCGATTGAATCTACGTCCAAGAACGGAATGATGGTCCTTTCCAGTCAGCTTCAAAGTGCTAATGAGCAAATCAAAAACCTCAACACAGAAGTACAAAGACTGAAAATGAGATTAGCCGGAAATGTCGATAATATTTCCGGTTCTGGCACAAATAGTTCTGGTCAGTATTCGCAGGCATTACCGCTGCTTAAAGGTTTTTCAATTAATGATTTATCTGGCGATCTGGCTTGGGTAAAATACAATAACCAGACCTATGCGGTTAAGGTCGGGAGTCAGCTTGGTGGTGTCACCGTAACCGGTATTGATACTGAAAACAGAATCGTAACTACGAGTAAAGGATTAATACGTTAATCCGGCTCTGAAAAGGCAACGTTATGGATTTAGAATCGGTACTAATTCAGGTCGCTAACGGCGGGCAGCAGCCTCTGACAAGGCTCATCATTGGCTTTGCTGCCCTTGTTGGAATTATAGGTGTCATTGCATACCTGATAAGCCTCAGAAACAAGGCCAGACATTCAACGAAAGGCGTTGAAGCCGGCAAGATTTTTGCCGGCATCATCTTTTCGGTATGCCTGATCTCACTTGAGGCACAGATGAACACGGGTGGTGCAACGTTAGGGTTCGGCGACGTCAGTTTTGGCCCCGTCAGCTATGCGAGCGAATCGACATTTGGCATGGGCGCCTCGGCTGTGAATGCCGTGCTGGGGATAGTCAGAGTTCTCGGAGCCTACTTCTTTTACAAAGGCGTAAAAGGGTTGAAGGACTCCTTTCTTGAAGGACATACAGAGCTCTCTGCATCCGGTCAGCGGGGCGCTTCACTTGTGAAGATCATCTGTGGCCTCTTCCTGATATTCGATACACAAACGCTCGACTCACTTCAGAGCACCCTAAATCTCCATTGGTAAAAGGAAACGTTATGAACATGGTAAAGCGCATCAAAGATAAAGTGTTATCGGCCTCTGTAGCGGTCGATCAGCTGCGTGGCGCGGCTGTCAAATCAATGGTCATTCTGCCGCTTGCACTGCTTAGCAAAGAGGCTTCAGCAGAAACCACAATCTGGGAAAAGATCAATACCTTCACTGAAGGGATGGCCAGTACACAGCCTGGACTGATTACCGGTGCAAAAGTGGTGGGTGTTGTGTGCTTCATCGGTGGTCTGGTCGCGCTGTGGATGAAAAACAAACGCGGAGCAGACATCAAAGGCAGCTTCATCTTCTGGTCAATGTTTGTGGGCGCCTGCCTGATTGGTCTGACTGCATGGATCTCTTCCGTTGGCTCAACCGTCGGCGTTGACTCTACCCTGTAATGCCCCCTCATGGCCCCGGATACCGGGGCCTATACCGGAGTACCCTCAATGAAAGACTTCAGTCTCACAAAATGTGAATCACCGGCCCGGTGCAATGGATGCGGAATAAAGAGCAAAGACGTTTTCTTGCTGACAGAGAAAGGGCAGAAAGAGAGAACGCTTTGCTCTGTGTGCCTGTCAGTTGAGCATCCGGACAAAATGAAGCTGGAAACCCAAACCGGTCTGCTTCTGAAACGAAAAACAAACAGAAAGCTCTACAGTCTGCTTTTCAGGGCGATCGCTAATGCCGAAATGTCCGGAAACGAAGAGTACCGGGAAAAAGCCCGACAGATGAAAAAGATTCTGGTCAGCACGTCTGACGTTGTGCTCAACGAAACTGAAAGCGACGACGGGTACGATCTGCTGCATCTGATAAAACGCCATCATCAGCTGATCCCCATGAATTTCGACGAAGAATTTATGCGTTCTGTGGCCGATGCGGACAGCCTGCCAGATGTCGGTGACTGGAATAAAATTTACAAGGGTAAGAGGGGTTTAAAATGATTTCACTGATTGAGGATATGATTGAAGGTGTATCACGTCACCTTACTTCTAACGACTCGCTGAAATACTGTGATCTGACCACGGTACACGGACTTACCTCACAGGACCGGCTGGAACATCCGGAAATTAATTCACCGTATATCCTGATCACTAAAAATAACGATTTCCTGTCAGTCATTGAAGTACAGGGCTCCAAGTCAGCCTTTGACGAGCGGTCTTTTAATAACTTCATCTCTCACCTGTCGAGCTCGCTTTCAAACTCATTCATTGAAAGCGGCCATAAGCTGTCCGTTGTCTTTGAGCGTGACTTTACCAAGAATCAGGAAGAGCTCAATAACGTCTACAAGTCCCAGATTTCAGCAGCAGAGCGCCTGCAGCTTGATATCAAGGATTTGATAGCCGATGACGCCAGGAAGATCGCAGCGCATTACAGCCGTGAACGTGCCTATATCGTGCTTTACACGGCTAAAGGGCTTATCTCAAAAGACGAAATGAAAAACGAGCAGGCGAAAGCTGCTGCTGCGCTGAAAGATATCCCGCGTACCCGCTTCAGTCAGAACCCGGTCGAATTTCAGCTGGAAGGCCTTAAAATCACTCACGATGCGATGCTGTGGCGTCTTGTCAGTATGCTGCAGGGTGATGATGAAACCGGCATGGGGCTTCTGGTAGACGTCCTGGACGTCAAAAAGGCCGGCGCCATGATGCGTCAGCTGATGTTCCGAAATTCCACCTCAGAAAACTGGTACCCGCGAACACCCTTCGACCGTAATCTCAGGGCCTATGGCTCGGGCAGAAAGGACAACATTGATTGTCTGCTCCCGCCGCGTCTGAACATTCAACTGATGGAGGGTGAGCTTGAAGAAGACGGGGGGCTTATTTACTGTGACGGTAAGTATTACGGCTCAATCTCGCTTGAATTACCGCCTCTTCACCCTGTTAAATTTAAGCAGTTGTTCAACGCCATTAACCGCAAAATTCCGTACCGGATTAAGTACGATTTTATGGGCGGTGGTAAAAAGGCGCTGTTCTGGCCATCGTTCATCATGTCCTTCCTGAGATTCCTTCCTTCACTCGGTAATATTGCGCGGGATATGGACTATGTTCAGGCCCAGAGTGAAACCGATCCGGCGGCCATCATGGCCATCAACTTTGCCACCTGGGGGGATACCAAAGATGAAGCCAAACGTAATCTCGCCTCGCTGACAAAATCAATCGAGGGCTGGGGAGTCTGCGGGGTTTCTAGGACCTATGGCAACCCTGCCAGCGCACTAATTGCTTCAGTGCCAGGCCTGACTACGGCGACGCCCGGAGCACTCCATTATCCACCGCTGAGTGAAGGTCTGAGAATGCTTCCGTTTGAGCGTCCGGCGAGTCCGTGGCACGGAAGCGGTAATATCAATTTCATCACGCTCGACGGCAAGCTGTTCCCCTATCAGATTGCCAGCCCACTGCAGGAAAAGTTCACGGACGTGATCACCGGCGTACCTGGTTCAGGTAAGAGCGTTCTGGCCAACCGTCTAAATCTCAGTGCGCTGTTCAGGGCTGACAAAAAACTTCCCTATCTGACCATCATCGATAAAGGTTTCAGTGCGAAAGGTATCGCTGACCTTATCTATGACGAACTGCCGGCAGATAAGCGCCACCTTGTCGCCAGCATTACGCTTAACAACGATGAGAATCACTGCATTAATATCTGTGATACCCAGCTGGGTTCTCGCTATCTCACGCAGTTTGAAGCCGTATTCTTAAAGCAGATGCTCAACGCATTCTGCATAGATCCGGCCTCGGGGCAGCCACCTAATGCGATGGCCGTTGACCAGATTATTTCCCGGCTTGTAAACAGCGTTTATAAAACGCTGGCACACACTCATGCGAAACCATTCAAACGAAACGATCCTGTTGTTAATGAGGCATTAAGGGAAACCGGCCTTGAGCAGGAGCTGGGCGATGAGTGGTTTGATAAAGCGTCCTGGTGGGAAGTCGTCGATAAGCTGTTTGCCAGAAAAAAATTCCACGCCGCGACCGTTGCCCAGCGCTATGCGGTGCCAACCATTCATGACTTCATTGCATTACTGACCGAGAAAACGTTCGCCATTCAATATAAAGATGTGACGGTTGATGGCCGGGAAACAGTTGTGGATTTCATCTCACGCTGCTTCAAGGCTGCAGCTGCAGATTACGCTATTTTCTCCGGCGTCACGGTTTATGATTTCAGCCCGGAAACGCGCATTGCGATTCTGGACATGCAAAACGTGCTGGGCGACAGAACCACACCTGCCGGCCGGCTTAAATCCGGCATTATGTATCTGTTTGCGCGTCAGATGGCCGTCAGAAACTATTATCTTCCGCAGTCTGCTGACACTTTCCTGCCGGCACTGCCGGAGCAGTACAGGGCTTACCATCGTGCCCGTATAAGTGAGCTGTCGGAGGAAGTTAAGCATACATTCTACGACGAGTGTCATAACTTCGATGGCATCGAGTTCGTGCAGAATGCGCTGAACACGGCGGACCTTGAAGATCGTAAATTCAACGTGCGTACCGCCTTCTCGTCGCAGTTCCTGAGCCATATGCCGACAAGTGTCCTGAAAACAATGAACAGCCTTTTCATGATGCGTCTGAGTGAAGGCGACGAAGAGCACCTTAAGAAACTTGAAATCACAGTGCCGCCGGAAATCTTGCGTCGGTTCAGACAGCTGCCACAGGGTGTCTACCCGGACGGAAGTGGTACGGCGTTCCTCGGTATTTTCAAAACGAAACGCGGCCTCATTTGCCATATACTGAAAAATACTTTAGGTCCAAAAATGCTCTGGGCACTTAACTCTTCTGCAAAAGACAGGTCACTCAGAACGACGCTATATGAGGAATTGGGAACTAAAAAAGCAAGAGAGGTTCTTGCAAACAAATTCCCAATGGGAAGTGCATCAAGTATCATTGATGAAATGGTTATGAATCAGGGCGGAGATAGCGAGTCAGAAGAAGAATCTCAGACTATGGCTACGAAACTCGGTAAGCAACTCATTTCTGAAGTGAGAAGGGGGATTTGATGAAATACTTCGGAAAAACAAAAAGGCCGATACTGGCCGTTTCAATTCTCGCTATCAGCGTTCAGACGGCGTATGCCTTTACAGTTAACGTCAACAGCAGCATTCCAATTTCAACTCAGGTAATGCCAGCTCTGAGCACGGCAAACGGTCTGCTGGGTAACATCCAAGCTACCCTCATCAATATCGGTACGGCCATCAGCCAGCAGGGTGATCGTCAGGCCGCACTTATGCAACAGGTCGCGGAAACTAACCGGCAGTTTGAGGTCGAGCAAAAGCGTAACGATCGCCTGCTGCAGGCACAGGACAAATACCGGGTGCCTGACGACATTTGCTCTCAGGCCCTGGGTGGCGGCGCATCTTCAGTTTCGTCAGCTGCAGCCGGTGGCCAGAGAACACTGGGCAGCGCCAGCTCAGCTAAGGATGTAAAGGCAATCTTCGAGGTGCCGGCGCGTGCGGTGGATGTTGATGCCTCAACGTCTGCTGATGTTCACAGCCAGTATTGTGACAGCTCTGACTATGCGGCCTTCGGGGGCACCTCATTCTGTCCGGCCGTTTCTGACATGCCCCGTGGTGATACTTCCCTGAGTTCAGTTCTTTACGGCGCCGGTAAAGAAGGTAAAGCGCCTGATCTTACTTTTTCAGATGACCAGACTGATGCGGCACTTCGCTATATGAAAAATACGGCGCTTCGCAGCGCCGGCAAGCAGCTGAGCCGTGGAGAAGTAAAAGGTCCCAGCGGACGTATCTATCTGGGCATGATTCAGCAGTACCAGGCTCTGACAGACGCTGCAGCACAGCCACAGATGGAAATGATCGCCAATTCTAAGCCAAACCCAGCAACGGATTCAGCGCTGGCAGACGCACGTAAAGTGCCAGAAGTAGAGTCGTACTTCCAGGCAACAGCCAGCCCGGAGGCTAAACGCCTGAACCGTATGTCAGCCAGGGAGTTCGAAGAGTTTGAGGTTGGCCGGCGTTACAGTAATCCTGCCTATCAGGCGACGCTAACAAACAAAAACACCGAAGACCTGATGCGCGAGCAAATCAACATCGCCAATCTGAACAACTGGCTTGTCCTTAAAACTAAACAGCAGCTCGAAAAGCAGAATGTATTGATTGGTCAGCTGCTGGCTAACGACGCATACCAGACATACAAACCCATGCTGGCAACTCAGCTGGATAGTGTGAACGCGGGGGTATCGAAAAAATGACGGATGAAAAAATTACAGGGGAAAAAGATAAGCATCAGCCTGGTAAACTGAAAAAGAGTGTTGATGCAATCACTGGCGTTAACGACCTTCCGCATGGGAGGGCGAAGCGAACGATTTACTACCTGACCGGTGTCAGTGATATTTATTTTATCGTTGCGTCCGTTAAACAAACATTCGGCCTGCTATTTCAGCGGGCTTCTTTCGTTAAGGAACAGATTAAAAATCTGGAGGCGCCAGCTGACGGATCTGGATCGAACAAAAACTTCGAAGAAGTTGTGATAAACAGCAAGTTAAGTATCGATGAGAACATTATCAAAGCGGGTAAGTATAAAAAATACTGGCTATGTTGTTTCTTCATTGCATTGTTAATGAGTCTTTTCATGATAGCAGGCTGTGTGAAAATGCTTGTCAATGCTGAATACAGCATGGTTTTTCTCAAGGTCACTCTGACGTTAGGGATGATGTTTTCTGTAGGCATCTTCTCGTTCATCAAAGCACTAACTTACGAATTTTTAGGCTGGCAATTAAGAAATCGAATTCACTCTGAAGCTGAAAGAGGCACGTTTCGGTTTTTCATGAGTGACAGCGGTGTAAAAAACACTTTTAACTTCGAACAGGCGGGGCAGTTAAGGGGGGAGCATGAGTAAATTCAAAACAGCACTGATCACGTTCATGGCTGCTTTGACTGCCGCCTCGCCTGCCTATTCTGCCGATCTTGATATTGAGAGCATAACTGAAGCTGCCAAACGTACCGGTGATTTGTCTCGGCAGATGTTGCATACAGTCTTTGGTGAAGTTGTAAACAACCCATTCAGCCCATCTGGTGATGGACTACTTAATAATGTGTTTTTTACTGTTAACGAAGTCATTGCCATTCTGGCTCTGGTCTACATGGGGATTATTACGCTTAAAAAGTTTCATCAGGCTGGTCAGTTAGGGCAGTTTGTTGAAGGCGATAGCAATAATGCGTTCAAGATTGTTAAGACTACATTCGGCTGGCTTATGCTGGTGCCAACAGTTGTAGGATGGTCCGTAGCTCAACTTTTGTTCCTGTGGTGCGGCTCTATTATCGGTGTTGGCTCTGCTAACGTAATTGCTGATAAAACAGCTTCGGAGCTTGCAAGCGGGAAGGCTGTTTATATAACGCCTGTTATGCCTGAGATGGCCTCAGTCGCTAAGGGTATGTTTGAAATGAACCTTTGCGCACTTGGAGTTAATCAGGGATTAGCCCAAATGGAAGCATCCGGACAGCATTATGAGGCTAATAGCCTCATGAAATACAATACCGGTTCTTCCAGTTACTCTATCTCAGTTGATAATGGTTCTGCAGTTTGCGGAACAGTGAAATTGCCTCAAAAACCTACAGGCTGGTCTTCTGTGTTTTCGAGTGGATATGCTGACGCAGTGTATACAACGCAGCAGCAGGCAACGGATACGCTTTGGAGCAAAATGAAGAGTACGGCTGAGCAATTTAACTCAGCGTATATGTCAAAAATGCGGGCAGGAGATGGCGAGCTGCCAGACGTTGAAACAGCAATTCAAACTGCTGCAAGAGATTATCAGCAGCAGGTACAACAAGCAGCTGATAACGCGGCAGGAAGCAATGACATGCTTCAGAAGATGGAGGCAGACATTAAGGATAAGGGCTGGCTATATCTTGGTATCTACTACCATACGCTGGCCACAGCTAACACTGAGCTAAAAGACGTTGCAAACCTTAAACCGGTAATTTCAGGGATGAGTGGCGACGGGGATGTAGGTTCAACTGATTATTACAAAGGCCTTTTCCAGGCTTATCACTCTCAGTTAAAAAACAGTACCTACACACCACCATTGGGCACGGCGGATAACGCATTAGCGCATAACATAGATAATAAAGGGATTGAAGAAGCGGCCAAAACGGGTGATGCAAGTTCTTTGATTACCAAAATTTTCGACTTCAATGTTACAGCGTGGTTAGCGACCCGAAATTATGGTTCCGGCGATGGTTACAGTGACGTAACGAACCCCCTGCTTAAGATGAAAGCCATTGGGGATTACACCATGTTTACGGCTGAGAGCGGTCTTGCAGCATGGGGAGCTGTGAATGTGGCCATGAGTGTTGCAGAAGGAAACAACGCAGCTGGGCTGGGAGCCAGCGCCTTAAACTTTTTCTCAGGCGGCAAAGATATTATTAAAGGAATAATTAAAACTGTAGCCCCAATGATTTATATGATCCTGGTGGCACTTTTTTGCATTGGATTAACTCTCTCAATCTGGCTGCCGTTCGTTCCTTTCATTTTCTGGTTTGTGGCAATGGCTGACTGGCTGGTTACTCTCATGACAGGAATCGTTGCGTCATCTCTATGGGCCGCAACCCATATCAATATCGGACAGAGCAATGAAGACAGGTCTACCTATGGCTACATCTTTTTAATCGATGTAATGATCCGACCTCTGCTGATGGTGATGGGATTCATTTTCGCATCACTAGCAGTTGTGGCACTCGGCACTGCGCTTAACTATATCTTTGCGACAGCAATGGAAAATGTACAGGCTGATTCAACTACCGGCCTGTGGTCAATGATAGGTATCCTTTTTGTCTACGCTAGGATTTGTACAGGTATGGTTGCAAGGGTTTTTGCGTTACCAGCCAGAATGCCGAACTATGTGATCAGCTGGATTGGTAATAAGCAGAACGACTCTATTCTGGGCGATATGCAGAACCACGTTCACGACCTGTTTGCTGCCTTTGGCCGTGGTGCCAAAACGACAGGAAAGGTTCCGGGCGGACCTAAAAACTTCAACCCTACGAATGCGGTAGATAAAACCAAAGACGGTATAGCAGGGGGATAACATGAAAAGTTATGTACATGCCATTAATGACAATAATTCCATCAGGGCGAAAGGCGCTGGTTATTACCTCTCACGAGTAACGGTTGCTGCAAGCATTGTCGTGCTGGTTGTCAGCTTGCCGCTGACAATTTATGCCGGGCTACGTTGCTTAGGAGGCAGCCTGCCTGTGATCTGGTTCGTGGCCCCGTTATTGATGGATATGGTCTTACTTACTTATGTCATTAAAAAGATTAAGAGTAAAAGACTCAAAGGCGTTGTTGCAGGGATGAAGGAAGATGCATGCTTTAATCCTTCATCGAGAGAAGAACAAATCATGCCGGCACAGCAGGTCTACATGGGCATAGACATTGATTCTGGCGTTATTGGCATTGCGGCACTCTATGCCCAGGGAGCCCTGAGAAACAAGCGCACTTACTTTGAGGCCGAAACCATAGAGTCATGGGAATACAACGAAGGAAAGCTGACCATGAACCTTCGCAACCGAAACATTCCTACCATCGAGCTTGTGTTAATTAATGCAGGGGCTGCATACCGTCAGCTTGAAATGGTGACCCGAATGTATGAGCAGCATCAAAAGTACAGGGGTGAGAAGTATATGGGCTGGCGTAAAGCTATGCTTGATAAGGGATGGATGCTTCCAAGAACTTACTAAGATTGTCCCAAAACCGCCAAGTTTGGCGGTTTTTTATGTATACTCAAATAGTTATAGTTGTGAGATGTGGGGGGATGTGTGAGCAGAGTAGCTGAGCGGCAGGAACTGAAGAGTAACCTGGAGAAGCAGCAGGATTATCGCAACCGTATCCGGGAAACACACGACCAGCTAAACCTTTATCTGACCAAGGATGCAAAAAAAATGCTGGTTGAGATCACAAAAATCAAGAAGCTGACTCAAGCTGAAGTCCTTGAATTCCTTATAAAGAGCTATCACGACGGAATTAAGTTTGACGATTCAGGAGACTGAAGTTACTCTGTAACCATTAATCAGCGCGCATTGATCTGTGAAAAACCACATGATATGTTAAGCGCCGTTTACATAACCTTACGGGGTTATTACTGAATTAAGTACGGGAAGAGCGGCCCGGAGATGTACCGCTTGGGGAAGTGGCTGGAGCCACAAAGTAAAAACCCCCTGATTCACCCCTCAAACTTTGGCCGGTAGGGGAGGTGAAATCAGGGGGTCGAAACTGCCTGCTGGCAGAAAGGATTATAGCAAATGGGTACTCTATTGCAATACAGCCCGGCCAATATGTGCAGGGGCTGGTGAATCAGAAAAACAAACCCTCTTTAGATATTTCAGATATTGAGTCATTTGAAGGACTTACACCGTCTTTCATTAACTGGCTTAAAAATCACACCTCTCCTGATCCCCAGGAATCGCTGACTTTACGCGACGGTTCTGCACCTGCGCGCAAAACTCGCCGGCGCCGGGGAACACATTCAACAGCCTGTCAGTGCCCGAATCCACGCTGGTTCCGTCCGGATAACTTCAAAAAGCTGCCCGGCGAGATTGGCCACGGTTACAACCGCCTGGTAAAGCGCGATCGCAAAACAGGTGAACTGAGCCTGCGCATACGCATTTCCCGTCACCCTTACTTTGTGCAGCTGCGTGAGGAAGTCGGACGCCAGCGCGATTTCCGGCCGGAGCGGGAAAACCTGCTTGATGCGATCGTTCCGCTGATGGTCAGCACCGTGGATAAAGCAACGCATATCGATACCATCAACCTCAGTAAGATGGCCTGGCAGCTCAGCGACAAGGACGACAAAGGCAACGTCGTTAATAAAGTGACCGTAACGCGCGTGTGCCGGCTGCTGCAGCACATGATGGAATTCGGCCTCCTGGCATTGCCGGAAGGCGTCACCTGGGACCCGTTCAACCGCAAGTGGTTCCCCAAGCACGTTGTGCTGACTGCGCGCCTCTGGGAAATGATCGGCGTCGATCTCGATAAGCTCTATGCCGAACAGGCAGAGTATGTGATGGCAGAGGCAGAAGGCTGGATCACCCGCGACGAGGATGGCCACGCTGAAGAAATCTCCGTCAGAACAGCCCGCAAACGCTGGTATGAGAGAATGCGGCACGCCACCCTGGTGCGCCGGCGTGAAGCCGCCCTGAAGGGCAAGCGCGATAAAAAGCTGAAGAAACTGGCCGAGCAGCCCTTTGATGACCGCGTGTATGCCATGTCCGATCATCTGATGCGGACGCTGCCCAGAGACGAACTGCACGCGCTGTCGCCCCGTGAGTTCGCGCAGCGGGTATACAGCCACCTTTACCAGCTCGATTTAGGACTGGAAAGGGAAGCCGGACCGCCCGACTACCACTGATTTCCTCCCCCTGTAGATCTCCAACCGCCGCCGGCGGTTTTCGTGCTGGCCAGCCGGCCACGGCCGCCCAAAAAACGCGCACATTTTCCTTCTGGCCAGCGGCCGTTTTGCCCGGATTTCAGCAACCGGTGGACAAGATGGCCATGCCGGCATCCTTTCCACAATTACCCGCAAACGAGAAAAAAACGATACGGGCAATCATCAAATCAGCAAGCCGCAAAATACTCTTAACTTCTTTAAAAAGATCTAATTCATAAAAGAGTTAGTGGTTTATTCAGGCAGGATTTTCTGTGAATAACGGGGAATGTCTGTCCTTTCAGCGCCGCTAACGCGGCACGACGGACAGCAGCGGTCGCAGGCTCCCTTAAGGGTAGCACCCGGCAGAATCGCCGGGCAAAAACCATTCGTGCTTATTTCGATGCCGGTTAATGTTTTGCCCTCGCCGTGTTTTTCCCCGCCGTGCCTGTGGCACGGCAGAAAAAAACAGGTGAGGATGATGTAACTAAGTACATCCCCGTAAGTCGTCCGGGCTGCGTAGCGCAACCCGTCCAACAACGCTACTGCACACGCGCCCGGTGCGCCGCAGGCGTCACACCGCCCGCTCGCAGTAGCAGGGGGATAATGATACCCGGACGCTGCTGCAGGAGGCTTAGCACGGAAATATCGTCTGCAAGTCACTGCAGTGCCTTACAGGCAGTCAGCTACGAGCAGACTGACAGATTTAAAATTTACAGGGAAAGGGGTTCGAGGGCCAACCGTGCGAAAAACCACGTTAGCGAATTAACAGTATGAAATATCAAGACTTATGAGACTGCGTATTCGGGCCAAAAAAGCGGTTCCAAATATCGTCTTCTGGTCATTTTGAGACTGGATCGTATCAAAATCGATTTCTGATACCGCTTAGCGTGGTTTTTTACATCACTGGACCTCCAACCCCGGAAAGGAGTGTTGATTTAAGACCGGAGACTGCACCAGTGGCTCCAGAATCGTTTAAAACCCGAAAAAGCGGTAAGTATGTCAGTCAGCGACAGAGAGCCGCAGGAGGCGTTTGAGAGTGTTTAAAGTAGTGAGTTTTCAGCGCGGGAGTCACAGGCATAAAAAAACCCGACCGGAGAGATCGGGCTTTTCGGTTTTTACATCTCGATCATCGGGAAAAAATCTTCCTGCTGATGGTAGAGCACGTCGTCTGTGTCTTTATCCTCAAGCCAGTCAGCAAACAGCTCAAACAGGCACACCGACATCATCTCCGGCTCGATGGCGCCATACTGCAGCTCGTAAAATACCTCGATCTGTTCCAGCAGGCTGTTGGCTGACTTGTCGTAGCCAAACAGCTTAACCGGCGGGAAGTGCATCTCATCCGGATTACTTTCTTCCAGCTCGTCATCGCGACGTTCCGGATAAATGCTGTAGAGCGTTGCCGGCGTGGGAGGCAGAACCTCGACGAACCGGTTAATGCGCATGGGCAGCGTGCTGGAGAACTTTTCATTATCGGGGATGTAAAACGCGGCGCTTCGTACCAGAGCGTCCTGAAACGAAATCACGCCCTGTCCTTCGGTCTGCTTGCGCAGCTCGCGAATGTTGACGCGATCCTTTTCGCGGATCTGGTATTTATCGCCTTCCCGGATGCTTTTGGAGAACGTGCCCTGCTCAGCTTCCTGCCCGGACAGCTCTGAGTAATAGTCCTGGCCCACCGTTTCACGCAGAATTTCGAAAGTTTTACGGTCCTCAATCGACTCAAAATACTTTACGCGCGTGTTGGCAATGAGTGAGTCCACTTCACCGTTGGCACCGCGTGCCAGTGAAGGATGATCCTGCGAAGAATAAACCCCCATTTTCTCCAGTGAGCGTTTCTGTGCGGCCAGCGTATCCATACCGCTGGTAAAATACTGGCCCAGCTCGTCATAAATCAGGCCATAAGGTGCCGTGTTCTTCAGCGCATGAGTCAGCATCACTTCCTCCTGTTTACCTTCAAGCTGGTAACCGAGGTCTTTACTGATCGTCATACGCTGGAGCGTCACGTACAGGCGGCCAAGCGTTGATGCTTCGCCGCGTGACAGTTCAAGTGACGGGATCATGACTATCAGGATGCGGTCGTTATGGAAAATATCGTCCATACGGATATCGCCGCTGTCTTCCGGGAAGACGTGGCCATAGGTTTCATTAAACAGCGACAGCGTTTTCAGGAACTGACGGCTCATGTAGTTATGCTGTTCAAAGGCACGGGCTTCCCAGGTATCCGGATATTCCGCATTGTCCAGCTGGAAGCCTGGCAAGTTTTCCAGGTAGGTTTCCAGTGCCGCATAACCTTCACTGTGCCAGCCGTTCTTCTTCGCTTCAACGTACAGCGCCGCCATTGCCGGCAGCGACATGTTTTTCTGGATCGTGCGCTGCGATAACAGCAGCTCGCCGCGCGCGCGCTTGTAGCACAGCGCGTTGATCAGGGCGTTCATCATGGCTTTGGCCGTGTCCTGCCACTGTGCGGAATCACCGCCGACCTGCGGCAGCATGGACTCCATCAGCTGGATGATGAACGTGGGCGGCGCCACGCTGAAGAGGTTTACGGAGTTGGACTGTGCCGGCAGCGTTTCCTGCTTAACCAGGTTCACGAACCGATCGATGCTGCCGGTAAGCAGGTTCAGGACGTAGTAATCATCCTCGCGACCAAACCGGCGGGCGAGCGACCAAGTGGCGAACGCCAGCTTGTTATCGGCCTTACCGTCAGAAAGGCAGTAGCCCCGGCACCACAGCAGAAAGTTAACGACAAAGCCGTAGAAGGTTTCTGTTTTACCCGAGCCCGTGGTACCAAAAAACATCATGTGGCGCAGGAGGTCGGTCATATTGAGCCACAGCTCGCGGCCGAAAAGCCGGCCACGTTCGTAGCCGACATAAAAAATCCCCTTCGCTTTGTTGCGGTTCCTGACCTTGTACGGCAGGCGTATCGGCCCCAGGCGGAATTCTTCCTGTGATTCTGTCGTCAGGGTGTCATCAAACATTTCAGAGTCTTTAGGCATCCGCAGAGGCGGCCGAAACTTACGGTCTGAAAACGTCACCATGAGCGGCGGCAGGAACAGAATGCTCAGCAGCATGGTGAAGGGGATAAGCAGGCCTAGCACCGTCAGAATGGCCAGCAGGCCAAACTGAACGTTGGGGGTAAGAAACCACTCCATGAATGAGCCGGCGCCGCGGACGACCTTTTTACTGTCTACAGATTCCTGTTGCATGACGTCTCCGGGTTATTCACCAAGCGCCTGCTGCAGCTGCGCGTCGTCTAATACGACGGCCACGGGCAGCACATCCCCTGTGTCGGCAACGATTGACGGCGTGCCGATGAAGCCGAACTTGTTATAGGCCATGTCATTCGCCTCAGACAACCGGGCGCCGGTTGTCTCGGGTATCGCTTTCGGATCGTCAAATTTCGGGTCCAACGTGGTCATGCCCATGCTGATAACATCCTGCCAGCGCTTAACCCTGTCTTTTTTAGCCGTATCGAGAACCATTGAGGTACGCACAACGGAGCGTAAACCGCCAAATGCCGACACCGGGAAGATTTCAACGTTATAGCGCTTGCTGAGCTCCTGCAGGCGGGGCTCCAGATCGTGGCAGTGCGGGCACATGGGGTCGGAGAACACGTAAAGCGTGTGTTTATGTCCGGCGGAAAGGGAGATGGTAAAGCGGCCATCAGTGACAGCATCCTTCAGCGCGAGAATATCATTAGCTGCCAGATTTTTAGGGGCTTCGGGCTGCTTCTGAGCCTGTGGCTGCGGGGATGCAGGAGCCTGTGGCTGCGGGGATGCAGGAGCCTGCTGCTGCGGAGCCGCCTGCTGGCCGGGAACCGGGATATACATGTCGGCCGGCAGCTGCTGAGCGGTCCTGTTCATGTTCATGATCGCACCGTTAACTGACACGATGAATGCCAGTGCGGCAACCGGCCAGAACACAAACGTGGCCAGACTGCGCACGCTGTTCAGTCCGCGCTGCTGCCGGAGTTTTTTGCGGATGCCGGTAAGGGCTTCAATGGCCTGATATTCATTTTCAAAACGGAACAGCTGGGCTGCCTCGCCGTTCAGCCCGCGGTGCGTCAGCGTATGGCCACTGGTGTGATCCTGCTCAAGGCCAAAATGGCAGGCTGACAGGGGGAAAGTGTGCAGCGCATGTTCCTGGTAGCTTCCGTCAGAAGAGAGATACAGCGTGTTCCGGTCGGTTTTTACGGTCAGTTTCATGGTTCCTCGCTTAAAGTTCCAGGTGATCAATTCGGGGGGCTGATGACGGTCTGGCCGGCTCTGATTCATCGTCGGTCAGGCGCGGGCGGTCGGGCTCTGCAGCATGCGCTGGCGGCACGCCGGCGGGCCCGTCAGCGTCTTCTTCAGATTCAAAAGCAAATGGGGGAATAACATCTTCCGGGAGTTCAGCCGCGGGGATCGCCGGTTCGCGGCGGTCAACAAGGTGGAAATGTATCAGGTCCAGCTCAAGGCCGAGCACGGCCGCACGCACTGTGGACGGGAACAGCGCAGCACGGTCCTCAGAGAGTGTCCGCCGATACGTTTCGCACTGACTCCAGGCAATGACGCCGGCACCCTCAATAAAGTATTTGCCGCGGCCGACGCTGGAAAGCGCGTACCACAGCGTGCGATCGACGCCCTTCAGCCAGCGGAAGTGTGCAGAGGGCAGCTGCAGGTCATCATCAAACAGGGCGTGAAGCAGCGTGCGTGAGCTGCGGCGTCCGGCGGCAAAGGTGCGGAAATCCTCGCACGCGCTCGCCGTGCTCCAGAACTTATCCGCCAGGCTGTAATCCGGGAAGCCGTCTTTGGTGCGCAGGCATGAGCGGTTAAGGTCGTCCAGTATGGCTTTGGCCGTCGGGCGGTCACCCATAAAGCGCAGGTGAACGAATGAGGCAACCAGCGCCTTTTCCCACGGCGCCAGTGACAGCGCGGCACCGTCCGGCACCAGATTCACCTGTGCCAGAAAAACCTTGTGAGCGGCTTTTTTGCGCAGTCTGCGACGTTCTGTATCAATCAGGTCGTGCTGCTCCGCAAATTCCATCGGTGATCGCGCACTGCGTGCCTCTTCCGGATCTTCGTTCAGCAGCAGCTGGTCGAAATGACCAAACCGGGCAAGGATGTGCGCGATGCCGGGGTAGTTCTTCACCATGACCCACGGCAGATTACGGATGGTCAGTTTGCGGGTGAGGCGGTAGTACGGGTTGCGCGAGATAAGCCAGACAAACAGACCAATTATCAAAATGAACAGGGGGAAAAGGACGCTGGCCGTATCATTTACCACGCCGATAAAATCCAACAGTGATACCTGATGATTGTAGTGGGCGGCAGACTGGAGCATTGCGCGCCGTTCACCGGCATTACCGGGCGTGATGACATCGGGCAGGACGGTGTAGAGCCAGTAAAGCAGGTAGCAAACGCCGTACACCACATAATCGCGGAAGCCCAGCCACAGCACCGTGAGCATAATAAGCACGCCCCCGGCGATCATCAGGCCGTCATCCCCGCCCCCTTTGTTTTGCTGCTGATTTTGCATCAGAACCTCAGTGAATTTTGATAGACCTGGCCGATATACCAGGCTTTGCGCGCTGGCGTATTCGAGTGATAACGGCCGACACCCTGCCAGAAATCGCCGTTTTCGAGAATGATGTTGTACTTGAGGATGTAGGCGCTGGCGTAGGCCGAAGCGCAGAAGTCATTCTGCAGCTGTTCGGCTTTAACGCCGAAATCAGCAAGCAGTTTGTCAGCCCAGATGGTATTGACCTGAAAAGCGCCATAGTCATAGGTGCCATTTTTGTTTTTATTTTTCATTCCGGGTTTACCGCCTTCCGTGAGCCATAAGGCGAGGAATCCGCGGAGTGGAATGTGATAGAGGTCAGCTGCTTCTATCATACAGGTAGGCAGCGGGATTGAGGGCGGGACGTCAACCATAGCAATCTCCTAATGATTTAATTTTCGCGTAAAAAATATACCATCAAAAGGAGATTTTTTAAATTAATTCGTTTGATTAAGTCAGCGACTTTTCGCTGTGAAAATCATTTGTTTTCAGGCTGTACGATCTTATTGTAATCCGGACCTTTCCAGGCAGGATAGTCGCCGTCACGGCCGCAGCGGATCATGGACGGGCCAACCTGCAGAAGGGCACCTCCGCTGTAGTATTTGTTCTCATACACACAGGCGGTTTTTTTCTGGGTTTCTGTCAGGGCCACAGCCGAAGACGGATTTTGCGCAATCAGCGTCTGAAGAAGCTGATTCGTCTGTGCCTGCTGGGCAAGCTGCTGTTTCAGCAGATTGTCGGTTACAGGGGCCACATTGGTATCAGCTAACACACTGCTGCTGACGGCTGAAACAGCGATAACAAAAGCCAGTTTTCTGCTTAACTTCATTTCTCGTTCTCCTGTTAAAAAAAACCGGTATTAGGTTCAAGAATCATTTAAATTAACAGGGTATAAAGTATTAAAGTCAAGTCAAAACAGTTTTAATCCAGACAGAGGTAACAATGCACTATCCGCATAAAAACTTATTTTTCTACATGCTCGCCTGGCTCTCTCCCTTCGCGATCATTTACGGAACACTGTTTGTTATGGGACAGGCGGTCATGCTGTACGGCGCGGGACAGCACAGTATGTTTGTCAGTCACGGTGCCGTACTGATTTATCTCCTTTGTGTGTTTTTCGCCTACCGCCGCTGGGTGGCTCCGCTGCCGGTCACGGGCCAGCTGCGCAATGTGGGTGCGCTGTGGCTCGTTATTGCGATGGCCGCTGTCTATGTCGCGGAATATCTCTGGGGTAAAGCCGCCGGACAGCCAGCTGAGGCGTTCGTGACGGACCTGTACACCGGTAAAACCGCCGCCGGCGTTCTGAGCACCACGCTGACCATTTTTATCCTGGCGCCGCTGAATGAGGAAACCCTGTTTCGCGGCATCATGCTGAACGTGTTCCTGTCGAAGTATCGCTGGACCGGATGGCTGGGGGCCGTGCTGATCTCCCTGCTGTTCGCCGCCGTGCATACGCAGTATCAGAACGTCAGTACGCTCGCTGAAATGTTTCTGGTCGGGTTCATTACGTCTGCAGCACGTATCCGCAGCGGCGGACTGCTGCTGCCGGTGCTGCTGCATATGGAGGCAACCGCGCTGGGTCTGCTGCTGGGCTGATGTTGGCGCCCGGCATAGCTTTTCCCCCCTGTACGATGTTATATAACCGCGCGCACCGCCGGCTGTGCGATCACGGGTGTGATCCGCTTTGACCAGCCCCTCACCACTGACATAAGCGCCCGCGTCGGAAAACGTCTTGAAAGTGTGCCTGCCGCCATCATGGATGACGTGCTGGCGCGACTTTCCGTAATTCTTACCTGAATCAACCAGCTAGCGCGATTGCCGGCACAACCTTCTTTGCCGGCATTGCCAGCGGCCGAATCTCAGTCATATACTGTTTAAAAATACAGTGTGTAAAGGTTGACAATTATGGCGCTGGAGCGGATCACTCCCCTGCCTTCTGACGAAGGTATTTTGCTGCCGATATTTGCCGAGCCCGTTGCGGCCGGCTTTCCCAGCCCTGCAGCAGGCTACGAAGAAAATGAGCTGAATCTTCATGATTACTGCGTGCGCCGACCCTCTGCGACCTTTTTCCTGCGGGTCACGGGGGATTCAATGCGCGATGCCCGTATACATGACGGCGACGTGCTTGTTGTCGATCGGGCAGAAAAGCCCTGTCACGGCAGCATCGTGATCGCGAGCATCGACAATGAGTTCACGGTCAAGCAGCTGCAGCTGCGCCCCTATCCCTGCCTGATGCCCCTGAACCCGGCCTTTTCGCCTATCCGTTTTGATCCGGATACGCTGCAGATCTGGGGCGTGGTAACGTTCACTGTAATGAGCCACGCCCCATGATGGCCCTGATTGACGTCAACGGTATGTACTGCGCGTGTGAGCAGGCATTCAGGCCTGATCTTGCCGGCCGGCCGGTTGTCGTCCTGAGCAACAACGACGGCGCGATTGTGGCCCGGAACCGGGAGGCTAAGGCGCTTGGCCTGAAGATGGCTGAGCCGTATTTTAAAGCCCGGCCGGTGCTGGAACGTCACCGCGTGGCGGTCTTTTCGTCGAACTACACGCTGTATGCCTCAATGTCTGCCCGGTTTGCCGCAGTCGTCGAATCCCTTGCGCCGCGCACCGAAATTTACAGCATTGATGAGCTGTTCTGCGACGTCCGGGGGCTGCAGACGGCCATGACTTTTGATGCCTTCGGACGGCAGCTGCGTGATGAAGTTCAGCTGCAGACGACGCTGACGTGTGGCGTTGGCATTGCGGCCACGAAAACCCTGGCGAAACTCTGCAATCATGCAGCGAAAACGTGGCCCGCGACCGGGGGCGTTGTGGCGCTGACCGAGCGGCACCGCCTGGAAAAACTCATGCACATTCTGCCGGTTGAAGAAGTCTGGGGTGTCGGGCGCCGTATAGGGAAATCCCTGAACGCTATGGGCGTCAGGACGGTGCTTGATCTGTGTCGCATGGATACCCGGCTTGCGCGGCGGCAGTTCAGCGTGGTGCTGGAGCGCACCATACGCGAGCTGCGCGGCGAGATCTGTTTCGGGCTGGAAGAAGATGTGGAGCCAAAACAGCAGCTGGTTGTCTCGCGCAGCTTTGGGGAGCGCGTCACGCAGCTGCAGGATATGCAGCAGGCGGTAACGGGCTATGCTGTGCGGGCTGCCGAAAAGCTGCGGCAGGAAAAACGCTATGTGCGCGTGGTCAGCGTATTCGTGCGAACCAGCCCGTATGCGACCGGAGATATTCAGTACGGCAATCAGGCTGCGGAAACACTCATTGTGCCGTCACAGGACACCAGGGACATTGTTGAGGCTGCTCAGCGCGCACTCAGCCGGATATGGCGGGACGGCATACGCTATGCCAAAGCCGGGGTAATGCTGTGCGATCTGCGCGACCGGCACGCCCAGCTCGATCTGTTCAGCGATAACACGATGCGGGCGGGGAGTGACAGCCTGATGCAGACAATCGACAAAATTAACAGGGAAGGGAAAAGCCGGATATTTTTTGCCGGAGAAGGAATATCGACGGATTTTGCAATGAGGCGGCGCCTTCTTAGCCCGTCATACATGACAAGCTGGAAGGATATTCCGGCGGCTTTTCTGCGATAATGCCGTCAGATAACCGGAGGAATAACCCACTATGAGTGAACGTCGCTACCGTCATCCGCAGGTCAATCTGCGACTGCCTGAAGAGCTTAAGGAAAAGCTGTACGCACTGGCCGGACGCCACCACAGGTCAGCCAATACAGAAATGGTGGCAGCGATCACAGCATGGATTGAACGGCACGAAGAGGGATTGCCGGACGAGCCGCCGGCATCAACAGACGAAAGGATTTCAGCACTTGAAGAGCGGGTTGCGATGCTTGAGGAAAGAGACTGAGTTGTCCGGACGGACTGCAGCAGTCACCGCCCTGACGCCGTTCCGGCTCAGGACGGTTTGGCCTCTTCGAGACGCGCGTTGTAGATTTCTTCGGCCAGCGCCAGTCCCTTCGGCGTCAGATCAAAGCCCAGATTCAGGGACTGATGATAACGATAGCGCTTCAGCAGTCCGTGGCCTGCGAGTGTATGGCAGGAGCGGCGGAAATTTGTGTCGGCAACCGGCTGAAGTCTGGCCTGATTGAGAATGGTCAGCAGCTGCATCGCCGGCAGCGGATTGCTCATCTGGCCACGCCGGGTGAGCCCGCACAGGACAAACAGCACATCTTTTTGGACGGAAGACAGGCGCATACCCGGTGATCTCCTGTTAAAAAATTAATGATGTGTCACATCATTAAGGATTATCTGCGCAGAGTGTAGGTCAGCTCAGGTGTGTCAGCAATAAAGCTGACTGCGGAAAAAGAAAAAGCCGCTCTTATCGGCGGCTGGGGTTTTCTCTGGTGTTGGTCGTTCGCGGTTGCTATGTACTATATAGCACTACATATGCACTATGTGCAACCACTTTAATCTATGCGTCAGCTATCTACACTGTCCGTCTGATAATTTATGGACGGAAACCAATGGCTGAGCCCTTTCTGAAAAACCGGAAGCGATTTACTTCATCCCTTGAAAACAAACTTGTGCCCCTGTTTGACGAGCTTGCCCGCACAAGCCGCATCCCGAAAAGCCGCCTGCTCGATGAGGCCATTGCGGATCTGCTCACCAAGCACGGTGTCGCTGTGCCGCCTGACGACGAGCGCTAATTTTCACCGGCATCCGGTCCCGCCGCCTGTTTCCCCTGTACGGTTTGTTGCCATTTCAGACCCTGGAAGCGCGCGCGCGGGCTGCAAGGCGTTCGCTGCCGTGTCCTCGCGGTGCTGCGGGCCGCACCTGCCGCTTACTTCCTCCCTGCATCCCTCGCTTGCCCGCTTCCTGTTCGTGCCTGAGCAACAGACACCCGTACAGGAGAACGAACATGGCCATCCGTAAATACGTCACTGAAAATGAATACCGCGCCTACCTTCGCCAGTTCAGCCGCGTGCGCAACGCAGAGAGCCTGCACCGCGATGACACGGACTTTCATACCTGGGGCGAAGTGGACGGTAAGGAAGTGCTGATTGGCTGGGCAGACTATTACTGGAAGTTCTGGTACATCTTTCTGCACTAAAAGGACGGCCGCGCCGCCCTTTCAGTGAAATAAGACAGGGGGAAGAGGTTGTCAGGCCAGCGTATTCACGTTCTGCGGTCGCGGAATACCGTCAGGCAGCTGTACGTCGGCAAAGAACGAATGGAGTTCTGCACCGGTCAGCGTGCTGCCGGCAAGCAGCGCCTCCGTCAGACGGGTATGCACATCACGGTTTCGCTCAAAGAATGCGTCAAGCAGGGCATTCTGTGCGGCCCTCAGCGCAGAGAGGTGGCGCTGATTAACCTCGATTTCAAGCTGAGATGCCGGGTCCGTGTAGAAAATACCGCTCTGCGGATAGCAGCTCAGATACGGCGTGGCCACGGAGAGCCAGCGCTGGTTGTCATTGACCGCGCCCAGCGACATCTCGCCCGTGTAGCAGCGCTCGCCAGCGCTGCCCGCCAGTGACATGAGCATGTCCCACTCGGCAAACGTCTTATCCGTCAGCAGGTGGCGCTGCTGGCCATCGTTGACGTAACCCAGCGAATTACTGCCGTCAGAGCCGGCTTTTACCACCACCCTGAGAGCATCCGGATACGGCGACCAGGCTGCATAAAGCAGCGCGTGCCCGGCCTCATGAGCGGCGATAAAGCGCCTGTCACGTCCGGTGGCCTTACGCGCCTGAAGGGTAAAGGGGATGCCCTGGCGGACGTCATAAAGGCGCTGAGCGTCAGGCTGGCTGCTTGCCAGCTGGCAGCTCACTTTTACGAGCTGACAAGATGCCACCACGCCCATAAACAGCGCCAGATAGCCCGGCTCGCGTACCATGTCGTCTCCGAAGTTACCCACCACGGCGAGAACCGAAACCAGCGCAACGGCGCCGTACAGCATGACGCGCGGATTCGGTCCGGTGCGGGAATAGTCTTTGTACATCTGATACAGGACGATTACAGCCCCGATGACCACAATGACGCTGAACATCAGCTGCGCCTGCGCCGTGGCCGGCTCCTTTAAATGCTTCAGGGCTACCCAGGCGATCAATACAAGTCCCATGCCTTCAATGCAGGTGATCAGCAGCGATACCAGGTTTGCAGGTTGCAGGAATTTTTTCACGATTTCGGGCTCCTTTCTGTGCGTTGTGCGCTGTCAGTAAGCGTATCCAGTACGGTCGTCAGGTGCTGGCTGCGGCCACTGTGATAGTCAGGCCAGGGCACGAAGGGGCGTGAGGAATCAGACATCAGCGCAATGCCTTTCGGGCAGCGCCAGTCTGCCGGCTCGCCCTTTGAGTAGTGGATCAGCATGGCCGGCTGCGGGCAGTCCACGTCGTTCCCGCTTCCTTCTGCCAGCACAAACGTGGCCATCACGCCGGCATCCTGCCGCGAAACAAACTGCAGGCTGTCTGCAAAGATGAACGTCAGCAGTGCGCCGGCCACGACAAGCCCTGAGTACCAGAAGCGGCGCGATGCACGCCAGGCACGGCGCGCATAAAGCACGGTCAGAATAACGGCGGCCGCCAGACCTGCCCACTGTGCGTATGATGAGGCACGAGATAGCTGATCGAGGGTCATGGCGCGGTCAAGGGTGTAGAAACCTGCGAGGAAAGGAGATCCCAGTGCCAGCGGCAGCATGGCCAGCGCGAGGACTTCCAGGCGATTACCGGTAAAACGGCCTTCGCCAATTTCGGTTACGGTTCGGAACATCAGCTGAAACGACATTCCCATAAATAAAATGCAGAGCACCATGTAAAGCATGCAGTCAGTCCCTCTTTTCCTGAATGGTCAGCGGCGGATATATTTTACTGAACTTCTCCGGGGTAAGCCTCTCCGGATGCGTCTCGACTTCAGCGGCCGCGGCGGCACGCTGGTATGCGCTTCCTGAATACAAAAAGGCGAAGGCTGCCACGCCGACAGCAATGCCACCCGCGAAGCCGGTGAGCCACCGTTTGATCATCGTGCGTCCCGAAAGGCCTGAGCAGAGACATTCGGCCCCGCCCAGCCCGTACCCGGCAGTCAGCACAATCCAGGTGGGCGGAAAGATTATCAGGTTGTGGTATTCCAGCGTCAGCGCAATGACGGCCGCGACAAGCACGATACTCAGGTGAACCATAATGGCCAGCTGTATCGAGCGTGGTCTGGCTTTTATTTTTCTGGCCATGTCTGCCCCTCAGTATCCCAGCCAGCGCAGTACGGCCTGCGCCTGATAAATATCGCAGTCACCCACATTAGCGTAAAATTCCGCCACGTCTTCCGGCGCATCCAGCTGATGGCGGCGGAGCTCTTCCAGGGCACGCCGGCGGGAAATGGCCGTATTTTCGGCTGATTCATAGTAGTCGCGACAGGTTTCATCCATTGGTCTGTTCCTTTCTGTTACCGGCAGGACGGATATGCGCCAGTACGGCCTGCGCCTGTTCATCGCTGAAGCCAAATTCTGCTTTCAGCTCGCTGCTCAGCGAATGAGGCGGCAGGGCCCAGTTGGTGTCGCCGCTGACGCTGAACGTCAGATCGTGACCGGATAAGTTCCCGAGAAGGGCAACGATCTGTGCCTGCAGGGATTCCACCGGCGACTTGCCGTCATGATCGCTGATGAGTCCGACAAAGCGCTGCGGCTCGCTGCAGCCGATGCCCTGTCCGCTCATAAAGGCCAGGAAGCGGTAGGCAAACTGCACACCATCCTCCGCCAGAAACGCTCTGCGCCTGCCCCCATCAGCAAACTGTATGGTGACGTTTGTATTGTTCAGCAGCGTCCGGCCTTCACCAGGTATGCTGGCAGCATCGGGCTGCAGGGTATCGGAAACAACGAACTCAACGGGTTCTTCTGAGGTAATGATCCGCTGCTGCACCGGTAAACGGCCATGTTCAACGATGAACCGGTACAGGCTGGTGACGGCATCGGTGGCAGAGATGTTCTGGCTGGCCAGAATCGCTTCGGCCCGCTTTTTAAGCTCTTCAGCGATGCGGATATTAAGCATGACTTTGCGCAGCGGGAGGGTTTTACCGGGGCCGGTTTCGCCGGCAATAACGGTCACTTTTTTATCTGGCATACAGATTCCGTGTCTGAGAAGAGATGCGGAGTTAATTACAGCTTGTAAAGCAGAATGTAAAGCTATAGTTTAAATTCCACTCAACATCACGCAATATCGCACCTTCGGAGCTAACCATGCTGATCCCTGAAATCGACGTCCTGGACCATCTGAATACACTGCACGAACTGGCAGAATACGGGACGGCGCTGCACGGCGGTGACAGGTGGCGCTTCCTGATCCTGTGCGCGGGACTGCCGGCAGGTCTGTTCTCCTGTGGTTTTGGCGTAACCGCCGCTCTGCTTAAGACGTTTCCCTCTTTGAGCGGGACCATGCGGCTGATCGGGGTAATAGCCTTGTCAGTGTTTATTCGGGCCGGCATGCCATTTACCTCAATAGCGGACTGGATCATATGGTCGCCGCTGATGCTGACGGCAATCGTATGGATACTGCAGCCATACTGGCTGACAGGCCGGCTGACCGGGCAGATCCAGCGTGACCGCAGGCGCGAGGCGTGTCAGCGTGAGTACGGTCGCCGCTACCGCTAACAAACAAACTAACAGGGTAACAAGATATTAAAAGTTGCACCTGTCCCCGCCGTTAAATAACAGCGTGATGCTCAGAATAATATGATCCCGTTAAACGTTTGTGGAATCTAAAATATCAGTGTTTTCATGCCTGAATCCTTTATTTCGTCGTTTGCTTACTGCCGGACTTTGACCCCGGCAGTAAGGGTGTGTTATTATTTACACAGTAAATGAGCGACCACTCTTACTACTGTTTCCTTTTTCCCGCTGATTTGCGCTTTCTTTTTCCTGCTGCCCAGACCACGAATCTGCGCAGGTAGAAAAGGAGCAGCGCCCCGGTGATATAGGCCACATAGCCCGCTGCAGCTGAGAACACAACCGGCGGCAGCCACGGCACCAGTACCATCAGTCCCGGAAGGTAGAGCTGAATAAATCCATACACCGCGATATAAATCGGGGTATGCCACGCCTTATTGAATGACGCTTCAATGATCGTGTTTCTGATTTCTTTCAGCTCTCGCCTGAACCAGCCTTTATTTTCCGGCTCAGCCGCTTCCGGCGGTTCGTCTTTATCACGATTACGGCGGTCCGGAATACGCTCTAAAGTGTAAATGGTGGTGCTGGTATCGCCGTTTCTGGTCTTGCGGTTGACCCTCTTTTTCATCAGTTTTAGCATTATAAATCTCACTCTTATTATTTTGGTTCTGGGTTCTGATAAACGTTTCTGGCGTTCTCATAGCCATTTCTCCAAATGATTGTTTAAAAAATAAATATCCGGTTTTTACTGCTTTACTGCCTTTCGGTTATCGTCGTCGCATAGTTCACCCCCGTATCCTTAAATATCGTTTACTGCGTTAAGACAAAAAAATACCCGGAGTGTCTGACACACGCCGGGCATAAACTGGTTCCGATCCGGATCACCGTTATCTGCTTTACGCTGTGCTCATTTCATATCTTCCGGACCCTGATTACCAGTTTTCACCGCTGAACCCATCAGCGATTTATGCAGTCACTTTAACAGCTTACGGATAAAAAGTCAAGTTTTTTGTAAAAGTGCTTCCATTCTTGTTTTCAGTGTGGTAAAGGGCTGTCGGCCCGCATGATATAAGGCTTTGCGATTTTTCACGACTTTTAACGAGCGAATATAAATACAAAAATGGCCGAATATATTTTTAAAGATCGCGACATTTTTTAATAAAAAATATCTTTTCCCCCTGTGATTTTTGAAAGTTTAATAAGCTGTTTCCGGTTGTCTGATTATATTCAGGGGTTGAGAACGGGGCAGTGAAATCGCATAGCACGAAGTCGTGGCGCGCGTGTACACTTCTCTCACCTCCCTCCTGCTGCGATGAAACCCGATGCCCGGTCCTTTCCCTTATGAGAGCTTTACCTCCGACAGGCTGCCCGCGTGGCGCTGTCCGGCCTGCCTTAACGCTTCGTTGGTTCTGGTGCCGGATTCCTTTACCACGCGGGACACGGCTGACTCGCTGCGCCACCGCGGAGAGGACTGGTACACCGAAGAGGACGATCGGGAAGTGTTCTGCTGCATGTTAGAGTGCAGCCGGACTGACTGCCGGGAATCCGTGGCGGTAGCCGGTACGGGGCGGGGCATGATTGATTTCGATGAACAGATGCGCAAGACAGGCTGGTATACGCTCTATCGCGCCATCACCTTTGTCCCGCCCCTTCCGCTGTTTCGCCTGCCTGTAGCCTGTCCGGAGGGCGTGAAAAATCAGCTGGAGACAATCGCCGCGCTGATACCGGTCAGCCTCAATGCGGCCGTCAACGCGCTGCGGGTGACGCTGGAGCTGCTGCTTGACGAGCTCAGCGTGGCCCGCCTGACCGACGGCGAACGACCAAAAATCATTCCGCTGGCCACACGCATCCGGGAAAGTGAAGCAATCCTGGGCGAACACTTTGCGGCGTTTGATGCCCTGAAAGACCTCGGGAATCACGGCAGCCATACCAACGGGCGAATCCGGCGTTCCCACGTCGAGGGTGCCTGCCTGATCCTTGACGAACTTATTCAGCAGCTGTTTGCGCTGCGACCCGATCACGCAAAAATGGTGGCCTCGCTGAAGGCGACATACGGGAAAAAATAAACGCACAGGGTAAAAAGGACGCGGGCGCAAAAAAGCCCGCCTTTGCGGGGCGGGCTGTTCTGCCGGAGCCGTCGGCTGATTCGCGGTCAGCGTCGTGCAGCGGGGTGAAATTCTCTTTTGGCCCCTTCAGTATAGCGCACGATACCGGGGTATTGAAACACAGCCGCCCTGCCTACCCGAAGAAGCAGAACAGTATGCGCACGTCGTGCGCCGCGCTCAGGGTCTTCAGCGCGTCAAGGTGTGTAAAGTACATCTCTCCCAGGCACTCCCGGCAGGTCGTGTCCAGCGGCGGAACGGCGTTAACATCCGTAAATGACCGTTCATAGTCGAAGGCCAGCAGTTCGGCGGCGGAAAGCCAGCTGTGATCGTAGCTCTCCTTATCTGCCATCGCGATGCGTTCCGCCACGGTATCCGGCTGCTCAGTGTCGAAACCCCCGTAAAGCCCGTAGTCTTCCACCTGATTGATTTCCGGTACCAGATGCAGCAGCGCAGCCTCAGATATGTCTTCAGGCAGGCCGCGGGGGGCACTCAGAACCGGACTGCCGCTGCGGTTACGCACGCCGGCAAACAGCGCAAACATGCCGTAGCACTGGTAGCCAAACGGTTCAGCGCTGAAGGGCGTTTCGCCGGCATCGATGTAAGACGGCGGGCGGGGAAATACCGCGTCGTCCAGCCACTTCCAGCCTTCCGGCGTGCGTTTTTCAGCGCAGGTTTTAATACAGGTGCCCATGATTACTCCTGATCAGTACGTGTCATGTTTAGGGACAGCCAGCGGGTATTACCGTGCACGGGCAATCCTCAGAAAGCGGCGGCCCAGGACGAAAAGCACCGCGAGTGTCAGCAGCTGCGCAGCGGTAAACAGGGCCAGCCACACAGCAGGCCAGGGTCTTGAAAAGCCGACGAGCGTGTCTAAAAAGGCATTAAACTGAACGGTTCCAAACAGTCCTGCCGCACAGTGCATGGCCGGCAGCAGACGGGGATCGCGCAGGAAGGGGCGTGCCGCCCTGACAAGCCGGCAGTACAGAAGTACCGGGATGAAGACGTTAAACAACAGGCCGCTTACCGCCTGCTGCCACGGTAAGGCACCGGATGCCGCCACATGAAGATCTGCGCACTGGCATAAAAAGTACAGGGTAAGCGAGATGAAGAAGACGGCTTGGGGCGATCGTAATACATCACGGATGGTTGTTTTCATGGGGGCTCCTTGTATGCAATTAATCAGATAAAACCGGGCAGGCCGCGACAGGCATCGTCCCAGAACGAACCCCGGTCAGGCCTGCTCACTGTTTCCGCCAGCTGTTCAGGCGACATGCCCCAGCGCGCGGCCAGCAGTCCGGGTGCCCAGCTTTTCTTTTCCGTCAGGGCCCGGAATGCCTCTGCGGAAAGCGGTGGTGCTTCTTCACTGATATGGGGCACGCCGCGAAACGCATCGTCCCATACTAAAGGCCGGCCGCTGTTTCTGAAAATGTGGCCCACCGTCTGCTCCGTCATGTTCCACCGGGCAGCCAGTGTCCGGGTCATCCAGCCGCCTTTTTCCTTTTTAAGTGTGCGAAGCTCCTGCGCTGAAATGGCCGCAACGCCGCAGCGCAGGTCCGGCAGCCCGCGGCAGGCGTCATCCCACTGCGCGCCCCGTCTGGTGTCGTTTATCAGCTTACTCATCCAGGTGTCGGAAATCTGCCAGCGTGCGGCCACCGCTTTGATCATCCAGCCCTTATCCTTTACCAGCGTGCGGAACGCCTGCACGGAGAGCCGTTCTGCACAGGCTGGCCATTCGTCACTCATTCCGGCCTCCGCGCGGGCTGGATCTGGTTCAGTACCACGCCGGCTTCATCGGCCGTAAAACCGAAATCCGTCATCAGTTCGCGCGGCAGCGATTCTGCCAGGCGCGGCAGCTCTGCCAGGGTTTCGTTGTGGAAGACAAACTTTGCATGCGACATGCCTCTCTGCGTCATGACCCGCATAACGGCCCGGCGGACGCCCTCAACCGATTTGTACTGACAGACCTCAGCCGTAAAGCGCGCAGAGTCACTGCAGCTGATCCCCCGCGCCGCCAGAAAGGCCACAAAGCGGCGGGCGAAACCTGTCGCGTCGCTATCCGCCTGGCTGTCTTTATGTCCGGCCGATGAGGCTGAAGCTGTTGCAGCAACGTGGGCGCCATGCGGCACACGAAGAACGTTGTCTTCCGGGTCTTCACTGTTCAGATTCCTGAGACTGAACGACGTAATCTCACCCTGCCGGAAAAAGGGGTCATCGGTCGTCACCACCCTGGTTGCCAGCGGCATGCGGCCATGCTCAGCGATATAGCGGTAAAGCTGCTCCACCGCGTCAGTGGCGGTCATACCCATTGCCTCCATGCGCAGCTCCGCGCGCTTTTTCAGCTGCTCGTCGAGGCGTACAGTGAGCTGGGCGCTTTTGGCGCGCTTTTTCCGGTCAAACAGTCCGCTCATGGCGTCATCCTTATGTACAGTTAAATGTATGTATTTATTGTACAGCCATTTATACCGCACTATAATGAACAGTGCCACTTTTAGCGGCCTAGATCAGGGTCTGAGAAGGTGAGACGATAACCGAACAATAGCAGGCAGGTTCTGCGTTTACAGGCCGGAGGGCTGCAATGGAATCGGAAAAATATTTTCAGGGTTATTCATCCAGGCTGGGTGACTTTCTGTTTCCCGGCGAGGACTTTTACGACAGCGAAGCCCGTCATTTCGTGTCGGAGCTGCTTGCCGGTGAAGGGGATACCAGTACGCCGCAGGCGTTTCTGAACCTGCTGGACACCTTTACGCCGGAGATGGTGCAGCACAAGATCGATAACCCGGACTGGAGCACGGCGCAGACGGTCAGCCGCTGGGAAAACATGACAAAGAAACGGATACGCCAGCGAACAGAGCAGCGGTTCGCGGCCGAACTGGCGGCGGCGCACACTGCCGGCCAGAAATAAGGAAAACACTATGGACAGATCAGACAGGGAAAACGGTGATCTGATGCGCGGTGAGGTGTATGCCGTGAACAGGCAGACGGCGGTGGCCGTATGCGGGCTGTGGGGCTTCGGCATTTTCGGGGCGCTCATGCTGTTTCAGGCCGCCTTCAGGCTGGTTATCTGCCTGTGGGGTTACACCCTGAACGGGCTCGATCCGGTGCAGGCCGGCGTGGCGTTTGCGTTTGCCACACTCTGCTTCATCGCGGCCGCGCTGTGCTACCGGGGCTTTGACCGCTGCCGGGACACGCTGCAGCGCCATAAGCTGCCGCAATGACTTTCAGCTGAAACATCGGAATAAAGACGATGAAAACAGAAGTGGAAAAACTGATCGATAACTGCAGCCAGGCGTTTGTGGCGTGGATGCAGCAGAGCGACATGACAGACGTGACGGCCGTCATTGTTTACGCTGTCTTCTCTGTCGGCGGCCTTTACATGATAGGACATGCCCTGACGCCGGCGCGGTCGCCTGATTAAGTGCCCCCCCCCCGCCAACTGCCCGACCCGTCAGCCGCGGATGTAAAGGCTGACGGGAAGCCCGGCGCAGGGTTAATCCTCAGCCTGGCCGTCCCGGACGGTATACTCATTGACGTCAATATAAATCACCGGTTCGCCGCCGCCGCTGTAGTCGTAATGGGGCGGGTATTCATCGCTGACGATGAAGGAAATCAGCGTGCCGGGCTCCAGTCCCTTTTTATACGTCCCGGTTCTGATCGTCACCTCATCGCCCACGGAAGGCACGCGGTCCGAAGAGGATTCTGCAAGGGTTGTTCCGCTGAACACAAATCGTATGGTCATGGTTATCTCCGTTCCGGTACGGGTTAAAGAGCTGCACCACCGTAGTGTAGCAGTACGCTGTGCGGGCGCAGCCTGACGGCCTTCTTCCGGCGGCGTCAGGCGCGTCACGCCGCGGGTCAGGCCGTTCTCAGCGCGGCCGCCATCGCCTGCAGACGGGCGCGATCGGCGTCCTCGCGCGGGTCCTGCGTGCCGGCGATGCCCTGTTCCCACCATTCACACATCATGCCGGCAACCGCCATCACCGCAGGCCGGATGCGCTCACCGTCGTTGTGCAGGCGGGCAGCCAGTTTCTCCAGAACGGCCGCTGCCTGGGCGGTCTGGGCGGCATAGTCACCCGGCCGGGCGCTGGCCGGCGTAAAGCCGGACTCTGAGGTGCATCGCCGCACCGCGTGGCTGACTGTCATGGCGTCTCCTTTTATATCGCTGAATAGCAGTGCAATGCGTACAGCCATTTATACCGCGCCAGGCTGATCCGTGCCATGTTTTCCGGCGCTGCGGTTTTCCGGCATTCTCCGCAGCGCCGCCACTTATCCACCGTTTCTGTGGATAACGCTACATCTTGTGTCTCAGTCAGCTGCCCGTGGCACAACATGTAGTCTCCGCATCTGGACCGCCCCCGTCTTCCTCTCCCGGTTAATTTTGCCTTTTGCGTTTATTTCGTTTTTTCCGCAATCCGGGTGCAGGCAAAAACGTATTTAATTTCCGTACTGCGATGTTGCAGTACGTTATGTCGGGGTGTAAGGTAGAGGTGTACTGCAATGTTGCAGTACACAACAGAGGGGCGGCAGGATGGATAAAATGACACTCGGCTGGATTGTCTTCGGGATGTGTTCAGCGCTTAGCGCCTATGGCGCATTTCAGATACTGGCGCTGCTGCTTTCCGGCAAACCTGTTTAACCGTCAGCGCATCCCGATCGGCTGACCCTTATAAGGAATACCAACATGACTTTTAAAAAAAAACTGCTGACGCTGCTTTTTGTTTCGGCGCTGCCGGTAGCGGCCATCGCGGGTATGGAGAACGCCGGCGATCCTCCGCCGCCCTCCGGCAGAATGCAGGCGTATGACGCAACCACCTCCACCTGGGGGCCGGCCAATGCCCGCGACGTGGCCGAGAAGGAGAATAAGCACCTGCTTGACGCCGCCCTGCAGCTGGCTGCGGCTAACGAATGGTGCCGTCTCGCGTTCAGCGACCTGAACCGGTACAAACCGCTGGGCGCGCAGCAGCGCGATGACCTGCAGAACTGCCTGTGGGCGCGGTATGCATCAGAGCAGAGCGTGCAGGGCGGTAAGCCGCTGAGCCGGGCGGAATGGGCAGCGAAGACCCAGCTCGATGCACGCGCCGCCGACAGCCAGCTCGTTGCCGCCTGGCAGTATCCGCGCACCATGAAGGGGCCGCAGTGAAGACCGTGACCGTGCGCATTGAAGACCAGCTGAAGTCGCAGGCTGAGGAAGTGCTGGCCCGCCACGGCGTCAGCCCGACCGAGGCCGTCAACCACCTTTATCTGTATCTGGCCCAGCACGGCCAGCTGCCGTTCCGGGTGTCAAAGCGCGCTGAAGCACCCGCTGACGTTTTCCGGGACACGCTGATCCGTATACGTCTGGCCATCGATGCGCTGCAGAGTCTTGCGGCCCTGCCTGATGGTGCCCCCGAACGTGACTATCTGGCCACTCAGTGCCGGCTGCGCTGCGGGCAGCTGAGGCAGGACATTGCCGGGTCGGCCGCGTTTATGGCTCTGGCGGCCTGCCGCGATCCGCTGCCACGCGATCCGGATGAAGATACCGCACTTTACTGGCAGTGGATGCAGGATCATCTGGCGCAGGCAGAGGACGTGCTGGAAGACGCAGCCGGAAACATGTCAGCGTTACTGAGTGCCATGACCGGGCAGATCAACGCTGTGTACTGGCAGCTGGCAACCTTTATTGACCTCTATGGCCCGGTTGATACCGGTCCCTTCAGACCTTCACGGCAGACGGATAACAGAAGCAAGGCCTGACCGCCAGGCAGGTCCGCAGCGCGGCCGCTTAATACGACGGAGTGATCATGAATCATCATGCAAAGGGGGACGGAACGTGAACACAAATTTTTCTGAGCGGCTGCAGAGCCTGATACCCATCGATGATGGCACCTGGTTTGTGGCGGGTGCGGTAGTGCTGGGAATTATCTGGTGCTCCTGGGCGATCATAAGACAGGTTGAGAGGGAGGAAAAGGAACGTCAGGCGGCGAGCTGGCGTGAGCGTGAGGTCAGGGCACTGGAAACACTTGCCCGGCAGGCAGAGAAAGATGAACAGGGGAAAAGGTCATGAAACCCCGGCCTGAGCTGATTACAGTGAACGCCGGAAAACTTAACGCGCAGCGGCCGGAACGCTGCCGGCAGACAAACCGGTTCAGAACGCTGAACCTGACTCACACCGGAGGTGTTTACATGAGTGCGATAGATTATATAAACGACTTTATAAACGGCATTGATTTAGTTGCGGTAGGACAGTTCGGCGCGGCCATCATTCTTGGCGGCGTGGTAGGTCTTTTTATCAGTTACCTCATGAAGTTCAGGCTTCCTGCTACTGCACTGACGATGCTGGCAGGGAGCGCCTTTTTCGTTTTCCCTATCTGGTAGCGGTGACACTGCAACCAGTGACTGTATGGCCTGTGCCGGCACGCGGCAGGTCAGGCGGTCACGTTTTGCCTGATAATAACTGCAGGAGAAGAGTGTAATGACTGAACAGCGTGTACTGCTGGGCGCAGAGCATCCGGAAGCGGGCATGCTCTATCTGAAGGTTATCCCGGACAGTGAAGTTGGCTTTGCGGATATCTATCAGATAACCGACAGCCTGTATGGCAACTTTCTGGTCAACATGGCACCGGACTGGCGACTGCGCGAACCCACCTTTGACGGCAGGCCGTGGGATGAGTGGGTGATCCGTCAACACCTGTCACGCATTGACTGGTATTCAAACGACGAAATCCGGGAAATATGTCATAAGCACAGTCTGTCCTGTTCTGATCTGGAGCGCTGGGGTGAAGACGCGGGGCGCTGGAAGGACGTACCGGTAATGGTCGGGCGTGAGGAGGACAGCATACCCTTTGCACTTCTCTCAGGGCATATAAGCGGTGAGGAGAAGATATGAGTAAGAAGCCTCGTTATGTGGTCATGATCAAGGGAGACAAGACACTTTATCGTGGAAACAATCGCTTATTTGCCTGGGCGACATGGCTGGTTAACCGCCGTCATAAGGCGATAGCCTATGACTGCGGAGTCTGGGTTGTCGAGCCTGCTTACTGGATCAGCGTTCAAAGCAACCGTGACTGTCACGATTAAGCGAGAGCAGCATTCATTTTCAGACATAAAAGGCGTCCAGCTTCTGAAGAAGGACACCTTTCAGTTATGGACGTTTTAACGACTTAATTTTTTCGGGGTGAACAAACAATTAAAATGTTAACCCCTGTCAGTTTAAAACCCCCGGTAAGCGCGATGCAGTCCGGTATCAGAAATTGCCGCCGGTGGTTGAGTTCAGGGCCCTGAAAAGGGTGTCATGCGCGCTTTCCAGCAGGCGTCCGGGCAGGCGGAAGTCATTCACGCGGTAAGTCTGCCCGCTGCGCGTGGTCACGCTGAGATAATACTGGTCTTCGAACTGCATTCCCGCGCCGATGTACTCAATGGCCGCAACGTCGATCCAGATAAGGTTATTTCCCTCAGCATTCTCGAAAGGCTCAATACGGCCTTTAAGCCACCTGTGCGGCTTTCCCGGCACGCACTTAACCGTGATACCCGTCTTGTAACGGCGCGATCTGGCCACAAACGCGGCAATCTGGTCCTCATTCAGCGTCTGCGCCGGGTCCAGCTCGCTGAAGAATACGGGGGTGAACATATACTGCAGCTCTTCAAACAGCTGGCCATAAACGGATTCATCATCCAGTGTGTCTCCGTTCTCTTTAAGAGAATCCCCCCAGATTTTTTCCATCTGTTTTTTCAGCGCCTGCGTGATCGTTTCGAACTCGCCAGAATGCTCGTCGTAGTACTTGATATCCATTGTCTCTCCGTTCTGTCAGCGAAATATAAGCCAGATAAATGTATTATAAAATTGTTCATATCTGAACATTTTTAACGTATATTTTTTTCAGGCGGGTGCGTAATTCTGGCGTGTCCGTAAGCAGTTAACAGACGAGGCGGATATGAAAAAATCACTGATGGCCGGCATCCTGCTGGTTATGGCGCAGGGGGCGTACGCGCAGAATGACAATCAGGAAATGCAGCAGATGCTGACCGAAGCAGGTGTGCAGGGCCTGTGCAGTGCGCTCAGAGAGTCAGTGCCGATAAATAACAGCGCACTCAGGCCGGCGGCGCCGGAAACCGACGGGGAGGTTAAGCTGGGAACGGACGAACGGAAAAATCTGGTCAGCTGCGCCTACTTCGATGAGCAGCAGGCGCGCAAAGGGGCCGGGATGAAACCGGAATCCTTTGACACCTGGTCAGCACGTCATACCGCGCTGACAGATTATGAACTGTCTAATTCTGCCTGGCTGAGTGTCTATAAGGCATTTTCACTTCAGCTACGTCATCGCTATCCGGACAGCAAATTAACCGGGGAAAAAGGATGATAAAGCATGTAACGCCTGCGGGAGAATACCGGATTGACCGGCTTTGACCTGATTCTTTGGCGCAGAGGGCTGAACTGGAACCAGGAGCGGGCAGCCTCGGAGCTCGGGATCAGCAGGACCAGCCTGGTCAAGTATGAGGACGGCGCGGCCGTGCCCCGTACCGTCCAGCTCGCCACCGTTGCCCTGACCCTTAAAGCCGAGTGGCCTGCCCTGAAAAACATGAATAAAGACAAACTGCTGCACCTGCTTAAGCATGAGGTGATGAGGACACAGGATGAATGACCCGTTGCACGCCGCAGGCTATCTGTTTGCCGCCGTTATTACCCTTTTCATCCTGTGGCGGGGTACGCGGCGGCGTAACCGCCGGCATGAGCGCAAGCAGGCCAGCGCCGGCAGCGTGATTGACAGAATCAACGCCTTTCCGCATTTTGGGCAGAAGATTGCCTATCTGCGTAAAATTGACCCGTTTGTGTTCGAAGAGCTGCTGCTTGAGGGCTTCGAGCGGCGGGGCTTTAAGGTGATCCGCAACCGCCGCTATACCGGCGACGGCGGCATTGACGGACGGGTGATCATTGACGGCAGAACGTGGTTCATCCAGGCGAAGCGCTATGCCAGCTTTATTGCGGTTGGCCACGTCCGTGATTTCGACGCACTCCTGAGCGAGGCCGGTGCACATGGCTTCTTCTGCCATACCGGTAAAACGCGCGAGGGAACCAAATCGCTGATCCGGAGTAACAGCCGGATGGTGCTGATCAGCGGTCAGAAACTGCTTGATCTGATTGCCACCGATGCCCCGTTTGTACCTTATCCGGGCTACCGTCCGGCCCCTCTGCAAACTGAGATCGAGAAGGAAACAACATGAGCCACAGAAGATTTATTGCGGTGTTGCCGGTACTGCTGCTGACCGGATGCGCCATGCTGCCCGGCCAGTCCGATTACGATCGCTTCTGCAGCGTATCGGGTCTGGCCAGCAGGGGTGAAACCTACCGCGTAACGTCCGGTCAGGATTTCTGGCTGACGCAGAACGGCCGCTATCTCAGTCAGGCGGAATACAGCAGCCCCGCAGACACCTTCCAGAAGCTGACCGGCCTTGTCAGCGGGGAAGATCCCGCCCAGGTGCGCAGCAGCGCCGTTAAAGTCAGGGTGTTCCGCGTTGACAGCGAAAGCGCTGACAAGGGGGCCTGCCTGCCGGTCCGCTACGATGACAAGGACGCACGCCGGAAAATGGATTCACTGCGTAACGGCCGCCGCATGATGGTGTACAGTGAGGATGCGGGCCAGTCGGGCCAGCAGATTTACAACAACAGCCGGGGGGCCGGCTTCAGCTACAGGTTGCTATGAGTGGATTAAAAGGTCACCGCATCAGTGCAGACATGTTCGCCGACATGCTGAAGCTGCCGGCAGGTCAGCTGGTCTTTGCCGCAAGGCATGGCCAGCCGCTTCGGGGGCTCACGCTTCCGGCTTTCGCCATTGCCGGCGGTAAGAGCTGGAGCTCAACGACAACCACGCGCAGTATGACGTTCGATATGCAGGAAGCCATCGATTTCAGTGACAAATACCATAAAAATCAGGGCAGTAAACCCTGATCAGCGGATTTTAAAAAATTGACTACTTTCCCCCTGCAGATCTCCCAGAATTCACGTAGCGACGCCATCAGCGCCGATCGCGTGATCTATGCCTACTTTGATTACGCTGACGCGCTGGCACTGCGGGAAATGGCGGCCCAGGCCGATCTGCCCCGATACCTGCTCGCCCCGGAGGTTTCCGCCTTTCTTCGCTACGTTCCTGACCTGCGTCAGCAGGTGCTGTTTGACACGCTCTGGAACACCGGCGCCAGAATAAACGAAGCGCTGGCGCTCACCGGCGGCAGCTTTCAGCTTGATGGCAGCCGGCCGTTCGTGCGGCTGAAGACGCTGAAGCAGCGGCAGCGCGGCCGCGGTCGTCCGGGCAAGGACGAGGCCGTTTTCCGGGTGGTTCCGCTGACCGATCCTCACTACGTCCGCAAAGTGAGGGAGTTTATAACGACGTTCCGCATCGGCCGTCAGCAGGCGCTGTGGCCCGTGCTCAGCGATAACACCCCGCGTAACTGGATCAGGAAGGCCGTGGAGCTCGCAGAAAGTGACTCTGTCACTTTTAGTATTCCCATCAGCTGCCATACCTTCCGTCACAGCTTCTGCATGCACCTGGTCCAGCACGGTGTGCCGCTTAAGGTTATCCAGGCGTATGCCGGACACACACGCCTGGAGAGCACGGAGAAGTATACCCGCGTGTTTGCCCTCGACGTCGGGCGTCAGTTCGGCGTGCGTTTCAGCGTGCCCGACGAATTATCAGGCCTGCCTGATAAGCGCCATATTTAACCGCGTTCTATCCACTTAGATTCTTTAATTATCCTGGTTATTTCTTTATTTATCTCCTTACTGCCCATTCAGGGTGCAGTCTGATGATATTTAGCTTTTATATTTCTGTATTTTTCTATATTAAGTCGATTTGGTGTCTTTACACGCCGATCGCCGTGCGCCATAATCCATATGTATCTTTTGTTTTTCCTGATTGATTCATCTTTTTTCTAACGACGTGAGGTTCAGAATGCGCATTTTTGTTGACGACGGCTCGACCAACATCAAACTGGCATGGTCAGAAAACGGTACGGTTAAGACGCTTATCAGTCCGAACAGCTTCAAGCCCGAATGGTCCATGAAGCTACCGGGGATCTCCGGCGCGGGTGTGGGTGCCTCTGAGAACTATGAAATCGACGGCGAAAAGTACAGCTTTGACCAGCTGAGTCCGGATGCTGTGCGCACGACGGAAATCCGCTATCAGTACAGCGACGTTAACGTAGTGGCCATCCATCATGCGCTGATGCAGTCCGGGCTGACGCCGCAGCCGATTGATATCGTGGTGACGCTGCCGCTGAGCGAGTACTTGGATGAACACGATCAGCCGAATCTTGCGAATATCGAACGCAAAAAAGCCAACGTAAAACGCCCGGTCAGCGTGCAGGGTCAGGAGAGCTTCACCGTGCGTAAGGTCAGCGTGCTGCCGGAATCCGTGCCCGCCGGCTTTGACGTTCTGAAAGAGCTGAACGAGCTCGAATCGCTGCTTATCGTGGATATCGGCGGAACCACGCTCGATATTTCCCACGTCCGCAGCAAAATGTCAGGCTTCGTTAAAACCTCCTGCGATCCGAAAACGGGCGTGTCCATCATTACGGAAGCCGTCAAGCACGCGCTGGATACCAGCGTCAGCACCCGCACCAGCTCCTATGTCGCCGACCGGCTCATTCAGGCGCGCAACGACAGCGCGTTTCTGGCCAGCTACCTGCAGAACGCCGATCAGCGCGCGCAGGTACTGCAGGTGATGCAGGAACGTGAAAAGACCCTGACCAACCGCGTCATCAAAGAGGTTGGCCGCTTCTCCGGCTTCACGCACGTTATGGTGGTCGGCGGCGGTGCCGGCATTGTGGCAGAGGCCGTTAAAGCGGCAACCGGCGTGGGCGAAGGTCGTTTCTTTGTGAGTGAAAACCCGCAGTTCGATCTGGTGCTGGGTATGGTGGCAATGAAGGGCTGATCATGACTGATAACCGCAAGTGCTTATTTTACATCTACCCGGACCGCAACGCCGCGGACCGGGTGGCGGACGGACTTCTTGAAAAGCTGCCGCAGAAAGAGCGTGGCCGCGCCATGCGCGCCATGATGCTCTGTGGCGCGGCGCTGATGAAACAGGATGAACGCCTGCCGTTCCTGATCGCCGAGTTCATGACGGACAGCACCTCGATGCAGGACATCCAGCGCATTATCAGCAGCACGCTGCCGCAGCAGGAGCAGGACGACATAAACCGGCTCGCGGAGCTGCTTCGCCAGGCCACCGGCGGCAATGCCAGTGCGGTTCAGCTGCTGAATCTGAGCGGCGGAGGGGTTGCGCTGACGCCACCGGCTGATGACAGCAACGGGGAAGAAACGCGACGGAACAGCCAGAACATGTTCCCGGACGACGATTGAAGGAGCCGCCAGTGAGATACGTTCTGTTAGTTGCAGCGATGCTGGCCACAAACGTGATGGCCAGTCCGGTTGCGGGGCCGAACAGTTCCCCGGCCGCTGCGCTGAACGGCGTTGAGGTTCAGACCGGGTTTTCACCCGGCGGAACCGCACTGCGCCTGGTGCTGGATTCCATTCAGGGTGCCCGGCATGAGGTCCTGGTTGCGGCCTACAGCCTTACCAGTCGCCCTGTCGCCGGCGCACTGCGCGCCGCTAAGGCGCGGGGCGTCACGGTCGCGGTTGTGGCCGATCGCAAGGCCAACGATAACCGCTACACGGCCGTCAACTTTCTGGCCAACAATGGCGTACCGGTGCGCATAAACGACAGCTACGAGGCGATGCACAATAAGTTTCTGGTCATCGATCGCAGCATTCTGGTGACGGGTTCGTTCAACTACAGCGCCAGCGCAGAAAGCCGCAATGCGGAAAACGTCGTGAGGATCAGCGGTGCTCCGGACGTGGCCGGCGCCTACGTGAAAGAGTTTTCCAGGCTGTGGCAGGAAAGCCAGGACGTGGCACCACGATACTGATCGGGCCGCCTGATAAATCGTGGCCAAGAAGTAATACAGCTTGATTGATATGGCTCATTCGTCGTATAATTAAGCACAATCAACGGTAGCGCCCCGAATGGCGAAGGAGTGAACCCCATGCAATTTTTTCCCCTGTTAATTTCCCGTGCCGGTCAGCCGGCGCCAGCTGCTGCAGACGGTTTACACCGTCACAACCTGCGTGCTTTCAGGCGTATCATCACGCAAAGACCGTCTTATATACCCAGCTGCCGCGCGGGAATCAGGCAGGAGAAAACGGACCGGCCACCGGGTTTGCCCCGCGGCAGTTGGTTGACGTATTGCAGCCGGGATTTCTGCCCACCGGGCGTAACGGGGCGCGTTGATCCGGATAACCGTATGAAACAGGTTTATTACAACGAGGGCTGGCGTTCCGCCAGCAAGTACACGTTTGAGGTCTATCAGCTGGAGAACGGTACTTATCAGGCGCTGGTCCGTAAGTGGAACGGCAAAATTAACAAGGTGATGCAGGAGAGCCAGTTTCTGTCCGAGACGCGCGAAGCGCTCAGGCACCATGACTATCCGCGCACCCGCCAGGTGCAAATTTTTCTGAATTCTGACTTCTGGGAGAAAGGCGATGATTAAGGTGGTCAGCGTGGTTCCGCAACCGGAGACGGTAAAGGCGATCCGCGAAAAAACCGGCATGACTGAAACTGCGCTGGGTGCGGTTATGGGGTACGAGCTGCGCGCGTGGCAGCGTAAGGAAGCCATCAGTGACGATCTCAGCCAGTACAATAAAACCAGCCTGCGTCCGGGCGAGTACAACATGCTGATGCTCATTGCCGGCGTGCATCCTCACTACCGCCTGGATAAAGCATTCACCCCGGAGGATATTGTCAGGACGCCCGCCACGGCCGCTGACGTGCGACGGCTGCGCATGGCGCTGGGCCTGAAACACGCCGAAATCGCCGCGCTTTTCGGCTACAAGCCGGCGTCCTGGCAGACCAAAGAAAAGCCCGCTCAGCGCGGCGTCAAGCTCAAGACAGGCGAGTACAATTTTCTGCTCCTGCTGGCAGGTGAGCACCCGTCACTGCATCTCACTGAAAAGCGTCATTAATTCTGCAAAAAGGCCAGGTTATGAGTCCCTTCAGCAATAAGCGTATGTATTTAACCGCTGCAGTGGTTCTGTTGTGTGTGATGGCGGGATTTTCATTCTTTGGTGGTGATAAGCATAAAATCACTAGACCTGAACCCCAGCCGCTGGCCACCGCCAGCCAGCAGGATGAAAGGGCCGTTGCGGCCGTGCGGGAACGGGTGCAGCCCGGTTACAACGAGCCGTCTCCGGAGCCTTCAGAACAGGTTGCGTTGCCACTGCGGGTGACAACCATGAGTACAGACGACGCCGGCCGTGCCGTGCGCATCGTGACAGTTAAGGTTTTCCGGAAGGATGCCGCTCAGATGACCGTTCAGGCTGCAGATGAAAAATACCTCGTTGTCATGAATACCGGCAACGGAGAAACAGATACCGTGCGGCTGTCACATACCGTACTCAAACCCGGAGAGAACCCATGATGCGTGACTGCAGCGCATACCCCGGCCTGCCGGCAGCCTGGCGCCGCCTTCCCGCGCTGATTGCAGCGCTCCTGGCGCCTGCCGTTCTGACTGCCTGCAATCCTGCTGACTATTTCCCTGACCAGCCTCAGCCGGTGTCCGTGATTTCCCCTGGCTATCCGGTGCGTATTGATGGCCAGACGGTGCCGGTGTCCGGATTTGATGACTGCCCGCCCGCGGACGGCAGCACGGGTCGCGCTGCGCAAACCGATTCCGGGCACTGCATCGTCCTGTCGGAGGGGCGTACAACGGTCAGGGTGAAGCTGAACAGGACAAACGGGCCCGTCACCGAAACCTGGCGGATTGTGCGTGAGAAGGATGCGCACAACCGCGATATCACCCGGCTGCAGCGTCCGGATGGCCAGTTCGTGATGGCTGCGAAGAACGTATCATCCCTGTTTATTTCTGGCCAATTGACGACGTTTTCTGACAGGCCTGCAGAAATAAAACACTTCGGGGCCCCCTTCGGCTCCTGCCCGTCGGGCAGTCGTCAGCCACACTCCGCTAGCACGGCCAGCCGTGCAGCTCCGCCGAACCCCCTGCGGGGTTTCGGGCTATCGCTAGTGTCTGAGGTCTGGATTAATGGTTACAGGGGGCTGAAACTCTTTCACTATCTGCCTGTATCTCGGCCGCGACCGGAAAAAGCAAAATTTACAGGGGAAAGAGTCTTAAAAATAAGTAACAAAATCAGAGAAATAAATTGAATAGTACTTGCCTACTACGGCTCGTTAGACGTATAATGATCGCATCCAAAGGCAGTCCGGCCTTTGGCGGTAGCGTCCCGACCGGCGCAGGAGTTACCCCCATGACCAGATCACAAACCCCCTCACAGCTCAAAGCAGAACTGGAATCACAGAAAGATTTGCTGCTGAAAGCGTGCCTGCACGCCCTGAATGAAATCCCTGACACCCGTCTGAGCGGGCCTTTTCCGTCAACCTACGCGCTGGCCGCGCAGCTCGACAGGCTGATCCAGAGCAGCAAGTAAACCGCACGGGCTGGCATAGTCAGCCCGATTTCAGTATTAACGGCAGCGCCCCGACCTGGCGCAGGAGTCAACATGTCAGAGAAAAAAAACGTCCCATCCGTCGATATTTTCAGCCGCCAGCAAAGCACCGACGCTATCCCATCCACCGCCATTGAACACATTATCTCACTTCGGAACGAAGGCATCCGGGTTTACATGGCGGGCATCGAGCAGCTATGCAGGGCACGCGATCTGATGCAGATGGCCGGGAAAGATTCGTACCTTTTCGACTTTGAAAAATCCGTTGAAAGCGCACTCCGCTGGAGCGATAAAGGCACCAGTCAGGCAGAAACCGCTATCGGGCGCGTCATTGACGGCAAAATCTGGGATCGCCTGATGTCAGAAACAGGCATGTACACGCTAATGAGCAACAAGCAGCGGAGTGAATGGGATAAACAGATTGCCGGTAAGGATATGCCTGAAATTACGCTCGACAACGTGCTGAACACGTTCCGCCAGCTTAACGCCAGCAAAGGCGACACGTTCACACAGGGGCTTATCGACATTTTTAGATCCCTTTCGTGGGATTACAAAACAAATAATCCCTGCATGTTTGGCAAGCGCGTGATCATTTCGCCACTGCTCGACGTGCACCGGGGCGGCTGGATCACCTTTTCATCTGACGGACATACGAAAATAGACGATCTGGCGCGCCCGTTTTATGTGCTTGAAGGGCGCAACGTGCCGGATTACCGCGTATCTGACGGAGCCAGACTGGATGAGTTTTTCAAGGCCAACCAGTTCAACGGCGAAGTATTTGAGTGTGATTACTTCACTGTGCGCTACTTCAAAAAGGGTAGCGGGCACATCACGTTCACACGTCCGGATCTGGTTGATGAGATTAACAACCTGGTTGCCCGGCACTATCCGGGGATGCTGCCACCGCGCGTCTGACCCAGAGCACAGGCCGCCCCGGCGGCCTGAAAATTAACAGGGAAAGGAAATAATCCGGGCCTGAAATATCGCGCCCGGGCGTTAAATAGTGCTTGCTTAATGTGGCTCATTAGACGTATAATTATCACATCGGAAGGCAATCGGTCTTCCGCGGTAGCGCCCCGACTGGCGCAGGAGTGATAATTATGACTATCCAGTCCCTTCAGTTTCGTAACGGTGCCGTTTCGCTCGGCAGTATTTTTGTCTCAAGCTGGGGCTATGAGCAGACCAACACCTATTTCTACCAGGTAACGGCTCTGCGTGGCAAGAAAACAGCCGTCCTTCGCCGTATTGCCGCGCAGCAGGTGAAAGCCGACAGTTCTATGTCCGGCGAATTAAAGCCGGTTCCTGACGACTTTAAAGGCGAGCCGATCACCCGACGTATCCGGGATGAGTACGAAAGCCCCTCTGTTTTTATCGAAAGTTTCGAACGGGCAATCATCACCGACCCATCTGAAAGCCATTTCTACAGCTCCTGGGGCTGATCATCCATTACGCCCCCCCCTGGGGGCGTAACACCGGAGACTTATTCGATGAAAACAAAGATAATCACCACGAAAGATCATGCGTCAGACACTAAAACGCTGCTGCTGTGCAGCGGCATCCCGGTAACAGAACGACCGCTTGATGACAGGGAGCATCCGACCGGCGACTACTGCAACCGCCCTGTACAGGTTGAACAGGACATTATCGCGGTGTGGGCTGAGCATGTTGAAGGTAATGGCGGTGCATTTGTGCGCCTGATGTGCCTGGCGCTTGATAAAACGGAAAAGGAATAACATGGCTGAAACTGATTTTCAGGCGAGGCGGCGTTACTATCTGCTGCGCTTTCGCCGCAGCCGCAGCGCGGACACGCTGGAAAAAATGTATGAATCCATGCGCGATCGCGGGCAGGTTCCGCCGGAGGACAGAGACGCCTTTGATTCTGCTGCCGATCACCGGCGTGCAGAACTCGCGTCCGGGAAGCTGTGGGATAAGATTCCGCCGCACATCTGGCAGTATGTAAAATAAAGACAGCGCCCCAATTGGGGCGTTTTTTATGCTTGCTAACATGGCTCGTTAGACGTATAATAAACCCACTGATGACGAAATCAGTACCTTCCTAACCAGCCTTACAGGTGCTCTATGACCTCTTCTGAAATCCTCCACAATCTTCCCCAGATTATCACCGCCGTCGCAACCCTGATCACCGCCGTGACCGGCCTGATTAAAGTGATGAAGGATAAAGGTAAGGACTGAACCCGCGCAGGGGGCGGAAGCCCCCTGACCTCAACCCCGGTAGCGCCCCGTTCCGGCGCAGGAGCTTAAAGTGACCCCTGACCTCATTCCTTCCCGCTCTGTCTCAGACGACGATCTGTGTGCATTCTGCCAGCATCTTGACTACCACCCCGGCGAACTCAGCGCATGCCGCCTCGCCGGATGCGGGCGGGACGACTGGCCGTCCGTTCTGAACAGTGACGGGTATTGCATAGCGTGCCCGCGCTTTTTACATGAAAAAGAGCTTGTGTGTTATGGCTCATTAGACGTATAATTATCACATCCAGAGGCAACCCGCTTCTGGCGGTAGCGCCCCGACTGGCGCAGGAGATAAACCATGCACGGCAACGTAAACGACATCTGCGCGCGACTGCTGGATCAGTTCGATCCGTCCACCCCCCTGAGCATCCTAATCTGGACGACTGACGACGTTCACGACAGCACCCCTGATATGTGCCTGACATACCAGGAAGCGGAATCCGTACTGGCAGAAATCAGTGAATGCCGCTCACACCATCAGTACGGCGTCGGACGTGACACCATCTGGAGCCTGGCGAAGCAGCTGCGCGAGGACGCCGCGCGGGAGCGCAAAGTAACCGTAGCTGCCGGGCCATTACAGGAGGTGCTGAAGCTCGCCGCTGAGTTTCTCAGGCTGGAAGATATTCAGGGCGGGGAAGGCGCCGCAAAACGACTCTATGCGGACGAGTCTGAGGCGGTTCGCTCTGTCAGAGAAACGCTTGAAAAACTGACGCGGCCTGACGCCGTGATCGCCCCCCACCGGATGCAGGAGCCATCAAAATGACACATCAGGATG
>Ga0308163_10000539_pt1 | contig 63910 bp, 51 predicted proteins | sample PhyTR1_FD_201037 | JGI IMG/M metagenome (GOLD analysis project Ga0308163, IMG submission 201037) | Phyllosphere microbial communities from UC Gill Tract Community Farm, Albany, California, United States - DLSLT.R1 | ecosystem: Host-associated > Plants > Phyllosphere > Unclassified | place: USA...
TCGGTTTCCATGTCCCTCAATTGCTGCCTTGGTACAGGATTAAATAACGTGTAGGGTTTTTGGCTTTGCGCTTTAAGTATGCAGGGCATAGCAACCATCAAAGTGATTACCAGCCTGCAGAAGTTAATTTTCATGAAGATCGGGCGCAAGTTGGGTGATACTTTTTATAATTGTAGCTGATGCCGCTTCACAGAAGTCGAGCCCCGAGTAATCAGGGTTAAAGCCTCCGATGTAGGGAACGGCCATCATGTAGATGCGTTCATTCAATGCGTTGTATTCATCAATAGCCTGGAAGCTGTCATTTATGGTGATTCCGGACACCTTCAGGTAATAATTACCTTTTCCATCTGTTTCCACATGCGAATCTTCATTCTCCATCGCTGCCCTTCCTACTGCTGCGTCCTGGAACATCAGGCGCGCAGGACTAACTGTTTTGCCGGAGCGCAAGCTCTCATAAGGCAGTTCCTGGTATGACATATGGGGCTGTCCAACACAATCCACAAAAGTCTGGAATGGAGAGGCATGCGCTATTCCCGTTTCATCAGTGTAATGATAAACAATGCCTCCTTCCGGAACTACTTCGATATGGCTGTCATCGCCCACAGAAATGATATCGAGTACGCCGGCCTCATGCAGTGCAAGCAGTTCTTCAACTGAACTTTGAGGTACAAAGGCAATTACTATAGAGATGAGTGGCATCAGGACCTTTTGCAGGCGCTGCATGTCTTCGGCAGAGAAATATTTGGCAGGGTAGTTCATTGCGAAACTCAGCACCCCAAGCATCTCCTTCCAGTAAACAGACTCTTTTCGTTTGATAGATTTTGCCGCTTCGATATATTCTGCTTTGAATAACTGGAAAGGGTCCAGCCGTTCCCGCAAGTCCATCATCAGCTCCACAAAATCTTCGATCTTCATATCTTTGATTTTGGCATAAAACTCTGGTTCTTTAGTGCTAAGCAGCTGTTTAAAGTTTTTATCAAATACGTAATCCAGCGAGAGGAAACCGCCGTTTGAAGCTCTGTGTGCTGTTACATCTTCCTTGCTCAATACTGTATCTTTCCCCAGATGTGAATCTTCGAGGTGAAACCTGATCGCTGGCAACATCCCGTTACGGGAATGCATCACGAGCTTAAAGTCAGGGCTGGTATCAGCTGGTATATATATCAGTTTACCCTCAGTATCTTTACTGAAGGACCCGTTATGTCTTGCCAGGGTTCTGATGCCGTCAATTGCTGTGAGAGATGAGCCTTTTATAGCTACAGCATGGTTTACCTGGAAAGCGAGCTTGGCCGGCGGATAGGGTGAATCAAAATATCCTGGTACCGTGCCTTCGTGTTTGACCGGCCAGTTATGCCCTGTGCAAATGATCACATGGTCATACTCATATTTGTCTCTGCCTCCTATTTCAACTACAACAACTGAGCGCTGTGGATGATCTATTATATCCGTCACTACGCTATTGAAATAGATATTGGTTGGAATGCCCTGTTCTGCGGCTTTCTGCTTCAGCAAAGTAAACTGTGCCGACAAATACTGTCCAAAGAGCAAACGGGGCAATACTTTGTAGTCATTGTAATTATCAGGATCGATATGGAAGCGCTGCAAGGTTTCCTGGGGTACGGTCCTGATCCATTCAGCAATGCTGGTCACCAGATCAGGAATTTCATTGCCCGAAACGTTGGTTATATGCTCATCATTGGCACCATCGGTACTATAGGGCATACCAGCACCAAGGCTTTTTTTTCTCTCAAAAATATCGATGGTAATATCTGTCCTATTCTCATCTACAAATCTCTTGTACATGAACAGCCCGCTTGGGCCTCCTCCAAGAATGGCAATGCGTTTTTTCTCTTTCAATGGGTATGTGGGTGTGTGTTTTAACTTCAAACTTAACAACGATTGATGCTTTTAGTTTTTCGGTGCATGATTATAATTTATCCAGCTTAAAATATCCCAGATGAACCTGATCTGCAGGTAAGTCTGCCGCAGGGGAAATAAGAATCTTATAGCGGTCTTTTTGCGCCGCACTGAGGATTTCTTCTATCTTATAGATATCATCTACATCAATTCCATATTTTTCATCGATATGCGAATTGGCGCCTTTGATACTGTTTTTTTTAAAAAAAACAGTTTTTTTGGCGTGCTGCGTTGCCAGTGCCCTGTCGTCCTGAACAGTCAAAACTATATAATGCTGTTCTTCAAGGATATTTTCCTGATAACCGCCCAGATTGATAAAAAACAGGCTTTTCTCAGATGAACTGCTGCCATCTTCTTTCAACACTGCCCTGATCTGATACCCTTCAACAGCATTTACCTCCCGCCAGCCATCAATGTGTATGCTATTACCGGCCTCAGGCCAGAAAGCTTTGATTTCGGGCACCAGTTCTTTTAAGGATCTGGCTACGCCAAAGAAATAATCATGCTGTTCTACATTCCTCTGAGGGGCTTTGGAACCCAGTAACAACATATAAAGTTTAAGTTCGGCCTGCGGCTCAGAAAATATGTCCATTTGATAAAGAAGTAAATTCTATTTATATTGAATGATATAAATTAAACAACTTTAATCCTGTACCGTTTGTTTTTTTATTTAACGAGTATATTTAACTAACATAAACAATAGCAAAACGCTGTCCTATGAAAGTTTCCAGAAATGACCCTTTTGATTTAAATCTCTCAGTAAGGGGTTTAGGTGTCATGATTACTTATATGCACTCAGATTTGTATGAGTACATGTATTATATGACGTTCAAACGTGCTATGAAATCACATGGTAAGGAATTTACAAATGCCTGGACAGAATCTATAGATCACCTTGATTTTTTCGAGCAGACTGACGATCCTTTTGTAAACAATATATATACTGCAACAGGCAGGTTGATTGACGCAAAACATGAGCTCAATATCCGCTGGGGAATTGATGAGGAAGAAGATCTGAATGATGCCCTTATAGTTGAGCAAGCCCAGCGTTACCGCCCCTATCTATTGCTTTTCAAAAAGTCCAAAAGTTATAAAAAGCTGACTCAGTATTATGAGCGGGCATTAACGGAATTCATTTCCTGCCTGTATTCTTATGCTTGTGCATATACTGCACAAAGCTTTAAGATCCCGATGGTCCTTAAAAAACAGTTTAATCAACCCGGGGCAGAATCGCTGAGGCTGTTAAACCATGATGATAATACTGTAGCCCTGCTCAGTGAACTGATTAGCGGCCTCAAAGAAGACCTGGTAGAACTCATTACATTGAGAGAGAAAAAATATAAAAAGAAGATTATTCCAACAACCTAGGTAAAACAATTTATCTGTACTCCCCTGACTGCTAAATCATTCCTGAAAACGTTGCATTTGTCCCTAACTTTTCGGCCTGCGGCCTGTTATTAAAACGCACTAAAGAACCAGGGGTAATACTGAACAACCAGATAGAAGGCATGGCATTAAAAATAATGGTCATAGAAGATGACGCAGAGATCTTATATATAGTTTATGTTCTTCTAAAAGAAGAAGGCCACGAAGTAATATATGAATCAGATTTATCGATCATTAAAGAGGTAAAGACTATTCAGCCTGACTTGATCCTGATGGACGAATTACTGGGCAATGAAAAAGGTAGTGCAGCCTGTAAAACACTGAAGGCAAATGAAGAAACAACGCATATCCCTATCATTATGATGTCTGCATTACTTGGAATTGAAAAGATGGCCGCAGAAGCCGGTGCAGATGGTTTTCTGCGCAAACCCTTCGACAGGCAAGAGCTCTATACGCTGGTGAAACACTGGGACAAAAGCGCCTGACCGCAAGACCAGATGATCAAACATTAATTGTAGCAATTATGTACTAATTATTGATCCTTGTTTTTATTTTTATGCAAAGTTCATTCAATTAGTTACTTTAGTTTCCTCTATGACATTAAGTAAAGAAAAAACAAAACTTAACAAGCTATTAACCTCATTAACAGACGTCAGCTCGTTTGACCAGCAAAATCTGCTGATTGTTGAGGAAGGATTTATTGAATATGCAAAAATAATAAGGGTATTGTTTAAAGTGAGCCCCAATGTTTTTGCGAACCTCTACAACTATGATCTCGCAGAAATCAGAAGCCACAAAAAAAAGGTAAAAGAAGATTTTGATGATGAGGTACAACAAGCGCATTTCAAAGCTTATAAAGATGCCCTTGTACATGCCACTGAAAGCGCGATTGAATATATTACGGATTATATCCAGTTATAGTCCCTGAATGACAAAACGTGGCCGGTTTATATTATACAACAATAACTTCCGGAAACACAAAACAGACAAACTATAGGACAGAAGGCGGATTCAAGGATGGTTAATCATTACTGAACGTAACTGGAAATATATTCCATTGTTCTTTCAATAGCTTCTACAACAGAGTCACGATAGACTGTAAAATTTGTCTGTCTGGCTTTGGCAGTGTAACTTTCCTTAGTAAACTTTTTATTTTCTTTGATCTCCCTGAGATCGTAATTATAGAGGTTACCAAAAATATTAGGTTGTTTGGTGTATAAATTTTTGATAATTACAGCATATTCACGGTAGCCATCATTTACGATTTCAAGATTCAGGTCGTCTATGGTTTTTACACTTGCTACAGACACCAATAATTTTTCAAGCTTCACTTTTTCTTTACCAATGCTCATAAATAGATAATAGTTTATGTACGATATACGTTCAAAACTGTTGTTTGGTTTCATACCAAAATCAGAATCTATGACGCAGGGAGTTATTCATAGGGGTTTTTATCATTTATGATTAGGTATCTTCATCCTTTATTAGGTACTTTCATCTATATCTTCACAGAAACAGTAATTTTTATTCTTCGTTACGGATTGAATGTTTAAATTGCATTGATATTTTTTGGAGAGCACAATGTTAGATAATACCGACACTAAACTGCAGGCAGAAATTGAAATATTCAGCCGTATACCTGCTGTGGACAGTATCCTTGAAGTTATATGCAGGATCACGGGTATGGGTTTCGCCGCAGTCGCACGAGTAACCGAAGAAAGGTGGGTAGCCTGTGCTGTTAAAGACGACATCAATTTCGGATTGAAAGCAGGCGAAGAACTGGAGATTAAAACTACCATCTGCCACGAAATTGAAAAAAATAAACAAACGGTAGTGATTGATCATGTAGCAACTGACGAAAAGTATGCAGACCATCATACCCCACTTTTATATGGCTTCCAAAGTTATATCTCTACCCCTATTACACTCAGTGGGAACCGCTTCTTTGGAACACTTTGCGCAATAGACCCCGATCCTGCGGTACTGAATACGCAAGAGACCATAGGGATGTTTAAATTATTTGCAGATCTCATCGCCTTTCACCTGAATGCGATAGAGCAAATTGAACTTTCTGCCACAAATTTACTGGAAGAACAACACACCTCAGAACTGCGTGAACAGTTTATTGCTATCCTGGGGCACGATCTCAGGAACCCTGTCGGAGCGATAAGAAACAGTGCCCAGCTGTTGCTCAGGATGCCACTGGACGACCGCGCATTGCGACTTGCCAATATCATCCAGGACAGCTCTTTCCGTATCACCGGACTGATTGAAAATGTACTCGATTTTGCCCGCGGGCGACTGGGGGAAGGAATAACGCTGAACCTGACTGAAAATGCGCCTATTGAATCGGCCCTTGCACAGGTAATTACAGAACTGAAAGCCATCTGGCCAAACCGTAGCATCGACATTGAGTTTAAACTAAGGGAACCCGTAAAATGTGATGCAGTGCGGATAGCACAGTTATTCTCCAATATATTAGGAAATGCCCTCACTTATGGCAAAGCCGATGAACCAGTCACTGTTAAGGTCACAAGCCAGAATGGCGAGCTTGAACTCTCGGTAAGCAATTGTGGAGAGAAAATTCCGGATGCTAAAATTGCCCGCCTCTTCCAGCCATTCTCGCGGGGCTCTGAAGAAAACAGTAAGGACGGGCTCGGCCTGGGCCTTTATATCGCCTCAGAAATTGCCCGTGCCCATCATGGTAAGCTCAATGTGGTTTCTACAGATGAGCAAACCTGTTTCACCCTCAGGATAGACAGCCGGTCCCTGTAATAATCCTGTTTATTCCAGAAACCGGTCTGCTTATGTTATTTAACCAGCGCCGCAGCCTTATCAAGTGCAGCTGACAAGTTCCTGATAGATGAAGTAAGCACGGCAACCTGCTGTTTCACTTCTTCTCCATGGTATTCCTCAACCCCTTCCCGCAATCCCGGAAGCGTTTTTACACCGTAGCCTGTGTAAAATCCCGGAGCATAAATTGTATGTTTATACCATGGGCGTCTTGGTAAGCCATCTGTACTCAGCAGCTGTTTTTCTGCCTGATAAAGCAGGACGTTAAGTTTTTCAGGTTGTTTTATACCTTCCAAACCACTTTCAATAACCTTATTTAACTGATTAGCTGAAGCTTTAAGGCTGTCCACTGCAGTCTTTAACGCAGAATAATCAATGGCCGGCAATTCGGTTTTAGCTTTAGGATCTTTCAGATTTTCCTGTGGGTCTGCCGCCAGTTTATACAGTCCGCTGCTCAACAACTGATTGTTTGCTTTTGCATTGTCCCTCAGCTGCGTATCCAGATCAGTTACTTCTGTCAGATACTTTGCAATCTTGCTCTGCAGGTTCACAAAATTAAAAGGCAGTACATCGGCATTGGCCAGGCGCAGAACCGCTCTACCGGCAAATTGCGAAAGTGCCAGACCATAACTGAAACCCGGATCTTTGAATTTGATGTAGTTCTCGTAAGAATCGTAATTGGTATGGTATTCACCACCCTCATCTTCACCTCCAAAACCCAGGTTCAGCGATGGGATGCCCATATGCTGTAGAAAGGCTGAATAATCTGATCCTGTGCCTAGTGCACCAATATCCAGCACCTTTTTAGCCATTGCTGTTTGTTTTGCTTTGGCAGATACTGCGCTTACAGCCTCGGCCGCAATTTTACGATCAAAAATGCTCACATTGGTTTGGGGATCGTTCACCTCATGGGCAACCTCCGAGATCATATTCTCCAGCGCATGCGAGCCTGCAGCTTCCAGAAAGCCTCGGCCGTTGCCGTCAGAATTGATATAGGCCACTGCCTTTTTATTCAGTTCCGCAGCATGCTGCTCCACCCATTCCGTAGAACCAAGCAGTGATTGCTCTTCGCCATCCCAGGCAGCATATACAAGACTACGTTTTGGCCGGATACCCTGTTTTGCCAGCCTACCAATAGATTTTGCTTCTTCAAGCAATGCCGCCAGGCCACTCACCGGATCTGCTGCACCATGTACCCAGGCATCATGATGGTTACCGCGGATGATCCATTCATCCGGATATTTGCTGCCTTTCATTTTTGCAATCACGTTGTATGCCGGCACAATATCCCAGTTAAATGCTACATTCAGTCTTACGGCAGTAGCCCCGTCACCTATATGATATGTTACAGGCAAACCACCGCTCCATTCCGAAGGCGCTACCGGGCCTTTCAATGCGGCAAGAAGTGGCTGCGCATCGTGGTAACTGATAGGCTGCACAGGTATCTTTAAGATTGTCTTAGCTTCTTCTTTGGTCAGCCTTTTGGCATCCTTAGTAGCACCAATATTTGGTGTAAGAGGATCTCCGGGGTAAATTACCATATCCATCACAGAACCACGCTGTACTGCAAATTCGGGCTTAAATGCCCCTGCAGGATAAGTATCACCCTTTACAAAACCATCATCTTTAGGGTCTGAATAAATCAGGCAGCCTACAGCACCATGTTCGTAAGCGATTTTGGGTTTCACCCCTCTCCATGAATGGCCATATTTGGCGATGACAATTTTGCCCTTCACATCTATACCCAGGCGCTCCAGTTTAGCGTAATCCTCTGGTAGCCCGTAATTGACAAAGATCAGTCCTGCAGTCACATCACCGTCGGCACCCCAGGCATTGTATGGCGGCAGTTGCCCCTTCTGCGAGGTTGAAGGATCCGAAGCAATCGACTGTTCTTCCAGCACGGCCTGATATTTTACAGGGGCCAGTAATTCAAGTGATCTGCTTTTTGGTGTCGGAAACAATACATAGTAGGTCTCTATCCTTGCGTCCCATCCGTAACTTTTAAATTTATCAAGAATCAAGCCGGCTACAACCTTGCCTCTTGCCGAACCCAGGTGGTGCGGGGATAAGGAAAGTTCTTTTATCGTTGCGCCAATATTTTCCCTGCTCAGACCAGCGTCGAATTGTTTTTCCATGGCATATTGCGCCGTTTTGTCCGCCGATTTAAAGCCAGTTATTGGAACCGTCTGGGCCATCAGGGAAACCCAAAATAAATTGAGGGAGCTGAAGATGAAGAGTCTTTTCATTGTTTAGGTTTTACAGCGATGAAGATATAATTTTCCCGTTGATATTGGAGAAATACTCTACAAAAACAGTAGTTTAAAATAAATACATCGGGAACTGATATTGTTGCTAAAATATTTTAGCATAGAATTATTCAGCCTAAAAACGAAACATATTCATCCATAGGATTATAATTGAGGAACCCGAGTTAAAAATTTGGTTTAATTTGGGGTATTTGCGAAATTGCAAAATGTTATTAGCTATCTTAAGATCCGTACAATAGCTATTGGTTGTAACTACCAATGCTTCTAAATCAATCAAAGACGAATGGAAAATACTTTGGCAGCAGGTTTTATTTCTCCCGACGATAAAAAGCGGGTTGAAGCACTTCAGCGTTATCAGATTATGGGAACCCCTCCTGAACAAACGTTTGATAACATTGCCAGGCTAGCTACCCAGATCTTTGATCTCCCTGTTTCTCTGATTTCATTCATTGATACGGAGAATGTATTCCTGAAATCCAACCTGGGCGTAGAAGAGATTCGCAACAGCCCGCGAAGCAACAGTATATGTACAATGGCACTGGGCACTGACGAAGTCATGGTTGTCGAAGATATCCCTAACCTGAACCAGCACCTGATGACTGATCCCCTGCTGGTAGCAGAAATGGGTTTTAAGTTTTATGCCGGTGCACCGCTGATTACGCACGACGGCTTTACTATTGGAACAATCTGTGTAATAGGCCGTGAAAAACGGACCTTCTCGGAAAAAGAGACCAATATGCTTAAAGGGCTCGCGCGGATCGTCATGGACGAAATTGAGTTACGCCTGCGCGGCATATTCGACGCAGAAAAGAAAGCAAAGGACGCTGCCAGGCTGGCGCAGCTGAATTTCAATAACCAATCGCTTATTGCCAAAGCACCCATGGCCATTGGTGTTCTTAACGGCAGGGAGCTGAAGATAGAGCTGGCAAACCCCATCATCCTCGAAGTTTGGGGCAAAACAGATGAAGTTATTGGTCAGACCCTGGCCCAGGCACTCCCTGAAATAAAGAGCCAGGGATTTCTTCAGATCCTTGACAATGTATTTACTTCAGGAACACCTTTCTACGGGAAAGAAGTTTGTGTTTCGCTGGAACGAAATGGTAAACTGGAAGATGTATATTTCAATTTCGTCTACCAGCCCTTAAAGGACGGGGATGGAAACACCACCAGCATCATGATCGTGGCCAATGAAATCACAGAAGAGATGAACGCACGCAAAGCTCTGCAGACCAGCGAACGGCAGCTCGAAAACATGGTGATGCATTCTGCTACAGGTATGGCGATCTTTACAGGAAAGGAATTGATTGTTGAGACGGCAAATCAGCCAATGCTGGATATCTGGGAACTGGAAGCGGATGCAGTTTTAGGAAGGTCATTGCTGGAAATCTTCCCGAATTCTGTTAACCCGGGCTCAACAGATGCAATTCTTGAAGTTTTCGGCACCCGGGAAACAGCTACATTTCCGGAAGTTGAAGTAGTGATCCGGACACCCGGCGGCCCAAAGCCTATGTTCCTGAACATCATCTACGTTCCGGTTTTTGATGATGAAGGTGAGGTGGATCAGGTGATTGCATCAGTGAGTGATATTACCCAGATCGTAAATGCCCGTAACCTGCTGGAAAAACTGGGAACGGAGAAACAGGCTACCAATGACATCCTTCTCTCAACCATTCAGGACTTGACAGCTGTCAACCAGGATATGATGAACACGCATGACGACCTGACGACTACGCATGAGCTGATCAACAAAATGCTCAGTGGCCTTCAGGATAGTCAGCCAGGCTTGCTGCATTCCCTTGAGAAGATAGAAGAAAGTGTAAAAAAAGCAGAAACAGCAGTGAAAACATCAGCCGAGAATACTTCTATCGGCATCTGGCATGTAGATGTGGAAACTATGGATTGTACCACCTCTCCCGGACTCAGGAAATTGTACGGTTATCCTTTAGATCAGGAGATCAGCTGGCCAATCGCAATGACCCGGATTGTTGACGGATACGCAGACAGAATGCTTGAGGCCATCCATAAATCAATTGAGCTGCAGCAACCATTTAGTTTTGACTTTCCATTATATGCATATGATGGTCAGCCTTCAAAATGGCTGAGGGCTTTTGGCAAACTCGATTACAATGATGGCAAACCCACACATCTTTCCGGTGTAACTATTGAAATTCCAGACCCTGGGACTCAAATACAGAATTCGCCAGTCTAATTTGCTGTGTTACAGAATGAATAAAATGATTGGGCGGTATCAAAACCTTTTTTGCGACATTTCGCGTATATCTAGTACACATACTGATGGTATAAGCAATACGGATGGAAGAACAACTCGCCTCAACTGAAGAAAATACAGTAAACCCCAAACCTCTCAATGATTTACAACGGGTGGCTGCGCTCAAACGCTATCATATAGCAGGTACTTCGCCAGAAAAATCTTTCGATAATATCGCTAAGCTGGCAGCGCAGTGTTTTGATCTGCCTATTGCCCTCATCAACTTTGTAGATACCGAACTTGTATATGTCAAAACCAGTATGGACATCAGGGGCGCAACGGTCGCCAGTCCAAGAGGTTCAAGTTTGTGCTCTCTTGCAATGCTCAATACCGATGTTACAGTATTTGAGACTCTGCCTAGCGCAGATCCCTGTTTCCTGAGCAATTCTATGGTAGCAGCAGAGATGGGCTTTCAGTTTTATGCAGGAGCCCCTCTGATTACCTATGATGGATTCAGTATCGGCACCATCTGTGTAATGGGCTATGAGAAGCGGACATTCTCCGATAAAGAAAAGGAGATGCTCCAGAATATGGCAAAGATTGTGATGGATGAAATTGAGATGCGCATAAAGGGTATCTCAGAACTGGAACGCGGACTGTATGAAACAGCGGCGCAGGTACAAAAGAATTTCAGCCACCAGACCATCATATACGATGCGCCTATAGCCATAGGGCTCTTCACCGGACAGGAAATGATCATTGAGATCGCGAATGTGAAGATACTTGAGCTTTGGGGCAAGACAAAAGAAGTTATCGGTTTGCCGCTCAGACAGGGTTTACCGGAACTCGAAGGCCAGGGCTTTCTTGAAATACTCGATAATGTACTCAGCTCCGGGAATCCATTTTACGGAACTGAATTACATGTGATGCTTCAACGCCACAATAAAACCGAGGAAGTGAGCTTCAACTTCGTGTATCAGCCGGTAAAGAATCCGGAAGGTCAGACTACCGGTATTATGGTAGTTGCTACAGAAGTTACTGATCATGTAAATACAAAAAAACGCCTGGAATATATATCGATTGCCAATACAGAGATGCTTGCGAATCATATTGATCTGGCCAATCATCATCAGCGTTTGAAAGAAAACCTGAATGCAGCAGCACATGCTGAGCCAAAAATTGACCTTTCCATTCTTGCGATCGAAGAAAGCCTAAAAAAAATAGAAGAAGCATTACGCCTGGTCCAGGCAACAGCTAAAACATAATTCCACACTTCTGGCCGAAATATTTGATAAAAATCTCCATGGTCACTACCATGGAGATTTTTATCAAATACACAATCGCTAATCTGTATGGCTGATCACTTCTTCATCCCTTTCAATTGCGGGTGGAATCAGTTCGTAAATGATAGGCGTTACGATCCTCGACAGCAGCGTTGAACTGATCAGCCCACCGATCAGCACGATTGCCAGTGGCGAGATCAGCGGATTGGTGGAAATTGCGATAGGGATCAGTCCGCCGATAGCGGTAAGCGAGGTGAGCACTATCGGTAAAAACCTCACTTCCCCTGCCTCACGTATCGCCTCCTGCAGGCTCACCCCCTGCTTTCGCAGTTGATTGGTAAAGTCTACCAGCAGGATCGTATTCTTCACCTCTATTCCCGCAAGGGCAATCAGTCCTACTACAGCAATAAAGGACAGCGAATTCCCTGTCAGCCAGAGTGCAACTGCCGCTCCTACAATACCCAGTGGTATAACAGACAGGATAATCAGCATACTTTTAAAAGTTTTAAACAGGAGTACAAGTACGGCTATAAACATAAATACCGTCACCAGGATGATGCTCAGGAAACCGCCAAAGGAGTTATTCTGCGATTCCAGTTCACCACCCATTTCGTAACTGTAACCCGCGGGCAGTGGCATCTTATCCATTTTTTTGATTACCTCCTGTATCACACGGCTTGCCAGGTAGCCTTTCCGTACGTCGGCCTGTACCGATACCACACGTTTTTTCTCCTGGTGGTTGATGATTGCAGGTGAGGCTTCCAACTGCAGGTCGGCCACCTGGTTCAGTGGCAGAGCATTGCCCTGTACATTGTTCACATACAGGTTGCGGAAAGCATCCAGGCTGGGCCTGCCCTCTTTCATACGGGTAAGCATTACAGTATAGCCATACTTATTGTCGTTGTTATAGTAAGTACCCATATTCAGTCCCGTCACAGCCAGTCTGGCAACCTGGTCCACATTCACGGTAGAAACGCCCTGCTGCTGTGCTTTTTCCTTGTTTATCGCAATCCGGATATCACTTTTTAGCAGGCTTACCGGATTTTTGATATACATTGTCCCCGGTTCCTGCCGCAGCATCTGCTCTACCTTCAGCGTTAATGCCCGAAGCGTATCCAGGTTATCGCCAAACAGGCGTACTTCAACAGGGGCAATCACCGGCGGGCCCTGTTCAAAGTTCTTTACTTCTACCTTTGCCCCGGGATAATGTGCCCAGCGTTGCTGCAGTTTACTGATCAGGAGCAGCTTATCATCAGGGTTAGTCTCCTCATCCAGCTGCACAAACAGCTGTGCAAAATCATTACGGTTATTTTCAGGGATCACATTGTAATAGATCCTGGGATTGCCCCGGCCAACATTTGATGCGTAGTATTTAATCAGCGGCTCGCGTTTAAGCTGTTGCTCTATCGCCCGGGTTACGGTATCGGTATAAGGCAGATTAGACTGGCTCGGGGTAGTAATATTGATCAGGAACTGTGGTTTCTCTGAAGCCGGGAACAGGCTAAAGCCAATCACACCAAAAAGGTATATCGATGCAGAAAAGAGTACTACCGCAACCCCGATGGTGAGGAAAGGCCTGTTTAAAGCTTTATCCAGCAAACGGGCATAACTGCCATGGATCAGCTTTTTCAGTCCGCGCATCAGGAAGTTGCCCTCAGGGTTACCTGCATGGTTTTTCAACAGGCGGCTGGACAAAAACGGGATGATCGTCAGGGAGACAAACATAGAGGCCAGCACACAAAAGATCACCGCCAGCGGCAAACTCCTGATGAAATCTCCGGACCCTTCAGGTAAAAATACCAGGGGCATAAAGGCAATGATCAGCACTATAGTACAGCCTACAACGGCCATCCCAATCTGCCTGGTTGCCATCAGCGTAGCTTCCAGCCGGCTGTGCCCTTCCAGCATCCAGCGCTCAATATTCTCTACCACCACGATGCTGTCATCCACAAGCAAACCGAGTGCTACAACCAGGCCTACTATACTCAGCTGGTTAAGGTTAAACCCAAACAACTGCAGCATTACAATCCCGATCGCCAAGGAAAGCGGAATCGAGATCATGACAATCACTGCAGGGCGGAAACCCAGTGGCAGTAAAGTTACGGCCACCAGCAGAATGGCTATGATAAAATCGTGACTTAATCCCGTCAGTCGCCTGTTCACGTTATTGGCCTGGTCAAAATTCTGCACCAGATCGATGTTTGCAGGCAGCTGTTTTTTGAAGTTTGCCAGCGCAGCCTTGTATGCAATCTGCGTCTTGCTGATATTTTCTTTTTCTTTTTGGGCAGCTACCACAAACACACAGCGGTGACCATTTAAGCGGGTTATATGTTGTTCCTCGCCATATCCGTAGTATACACGGGCGATGTTTTTGAGGACAATATTCTTTCCTCCGGCAGAGTATACGATCGTGTTATTGACTGCATCCAGCGTTCTGTAATCGTTCGACTTGATGTTGAAGGTCTTCTTCCCTGCATCGACACTTCCTCCGGGGATGCTGGCCATTTCACTGTGCAGGCTGTTCATCACGGCGCTTACCGGCAGATGCATCTGTGCCATCTTTTCCAGATCCAGCTCCACCCTCACCTGCTGCCCCGGTAATCCAAAAATCTGCACCTGTTTCAGCGAGGATATTTTCTCCAGATCGTCCTGCAGTTTCTCTGCGAAATACTGCAGCTTGCTCCTGGCGGCATTCTCCGAAACGAGCGCAACCTGCAGCACATCCACATCTGAAGGCTGTTGCTTCTGGATTTCTATACTGGCAATATCAGCCGGCAGCTCCGGGCGTTTGCTGTTTACCTCACGGACGATCTCCTGGTATTTCGATTCGATGTTACTGCTGTAGACGTACTCCACACGGATTACGGCTACACCATTGGAAATACTTGAACGCACCTTTTTGATGTCATCAAGATTGGAAATGGTTTTTTCCAGTGGCGTTACCACACGGTCCTCAATATCCCTCGGGCTGGTACCCGGGTAAATGATGATTACGGAAAAAGCCGGCGCATGCATCTCCGGATCTTCCGACCGCGGGATGTTCAGCATGGTGGTTACGCCCAGTACGATAATCATGATCAGTATCACCAGCGTAAACTGGCCGTTTTTTACGGCATAGTCTGAAATTTTCATTTAGCGGAAGTTTTAGGGGTTTGAATAGAGATATGACTCTGGTCTGTGAGGTAAGCAGAACCGGAAATGATCAGGGCAGCGGCATTTTCAAGTCCATGGGTAACGGTTACGGTATTCTTGTCAATCCCGCCGACCGTCACTTTCACTTTTTGCGCAGTTTTGCGGTCGTTGGTCACAAATACATATCCGCTGTTGCCATCGCCATCAAGTAATGCCTCATAGGGGATCTGCCAGCTACCACTTCCGGTTCCTGCCTGAGCACCTTTTCCCGACCCGGATGGTTCTATGACTGCCTTGCCAAACATACCCGCTGCGATAGCCCCGGGCTTTTTACCTGTAAAGCTGATATCTGCAGAAAATGTTCCTGTGGCAGCATCCACACCTTCAGATTTCCTGCTTACAGTGCCTCCAAAAGTTTGTCCTGGTAATGATGAAGTCTGGATCTGTGCATGGTCTTTCAGCTGCAGCACGGCCCATTCGTAATCGCTCACAGCCACCCTGAGCATCCATTTCCCTGATTCTGTCCCATTGGTTTTCAGGATTGCAGTTCCGGCTGTCACCTGCTGTCCCGTATTGGCAAGTTTGCTGAGGATGTACCCATCCTGCGGGGCATGGATTTCTGAATACTGGCGGTTAAAACTGGCCATATTCAGCTGCTGCTGGCTTTGCTGCAGGGTAGTTTTGCTGTTTTGCAATTGCTCCAGTGTAGCTACACTGTCTTTGTAAAGGTTCTGCGTACGCTGGTAATCGCGCTGTGCTTTCTCCACCGCAAGTTTTGCCTGTTGTAACTGGGCGTTGATCTCTGTCGGGTTTAAGGTTGCAAGCAATTGCCCCCTTTTGATGGCATCTCCTTCTTTCACGTTTAGGCTACTGATGATCCCTCCTGTTTTAAAAGAAAGCATCACCTCATCATCAGTGGTAAATTGTCCTGATACTGCCATTGGCGCATGGTTATCCTGCTGCTGCAGAGGCATGATCTGTACAGGAATGGTGTCTGCAAAAGTGTTTGCAGGTTCAACGGGGCTGCTGCAGGAATACAGCAGTGCCGAGCACAACAGGAGACTTAAATATGGAAGGTTTTTCATTTTTTTTTGTATATGGCTGGCCGGTAAATAGTTCATGTTAATTGAGGTTGTTAATAGGATATGTAGCCTGACCGCGTTCCAGTTCGGCCAGGGTGATTTGTAAATTTGCCTGGGCATCTGCCAGCTGGAGGCGTGCACCGGTAAGCTGATCTTCGGCATCAATAAGCTCTAAGTACAGTAACTGTCCGGCACGATAAGCTTTTAGCTGGTCGTTGTAATATTTGAGGGCAAAGCTGAGCTGCGCAGCGGCGCTTTTGTAGGCCGCTTTGGCCGACTCATAGTTGTTGTATGACTGATCAAGCTGCAGCAGCAAGGACTGCTGAGTCTGGTCGAGCTGGGCGTTTGCTGCATTGAAGCTGGCGTGCGACTGCTGTGCCCGATACTTCCTCTGCCCTCCTGTAAATACGTCCCACTGCAAGTTTACGCCCCAGAGGTAATACCGCGTCTTACTGTTAACGTTCCAGTCGAAACCCTGCGATCCGAGATCTACAAATGTATTCAGCTTTGGGATAATGCCCGATTTCTGCATTTTCTCATTCAGGCTGTATACCTGTTTTAAAGTTTCCAGCTGCCTGAGTTCTTCCCTGCCCCTTACGCCTGCCGTGGTATCCGGTTTAAGAATTGCCACTTCCTTCGCAACACTTTCCGTGTATATAGAATCCGTTAAAGGACGGTTGAGCAGAAAGTTAAAGTATGCCCTTGCGTTCTGCGTGTTCCGCTGTGCCTGGATCAGGGCTGCAGTGTTTTTCTCCTGTTCTGTTCTGGAACGCAGTAAGGCAGTCCCGTTACGTACGCCGTTGCGCAGCATACTTTCGTTTTCGCGGATATTTTCTTTGATCAGCACTAAGGCACTGTTATATACCGCTATCCCCTGCAATGCCTGATAATACCGGTAGTACGCAGTTTTAATATCCTTTACCAACGCACGTTTATAAACGTTTACTGCTGCCTGCTGACTCGTTATAAGCTGCTGTTTGATCAGTTTGTTGTACCTGATCTCAGCATTGATCAGCGGCAGGGAAGTACGTACTTTGGCATCGTAAAAATTGTCGGGGTTCAGCAAAAAGTTCTCGTTCTGCAACTGCGGAAATTTAGCACCGGTGAGCTGGTTGAGTGCCGTATATACTGGGTTCAGGAGATCGCCCAGGGGCACGTCAATCGTTCTTCCGCCCGAAGATTTGGTGTAGCTGCCCAGCAGGCTCACTGTTGGCAGGTACATGGCCTGGGCTTCTTTCAACGCGGCCAGGGATCTGTCCAGATCAAACTGCTGTTGCTTCAGGCCCTGGTTGCCTGCAAAAGCTGTAGCGATATAGCTGTCCAGCTGCCCGGGGGCCGACTGTCCATCTGCATCTGGAATGGCTATGCATGCCATGCCAAACAGCAGGAGGATCTTGGTAAATGATGTAAACATAATAAACAGTGTTTAGTAGTAACGTAAAAAATGAATCGGTTTCTCCGGGTTAATTTATAGAGTTTGTTTAAATATTCTTTTCTGCTCGGCAGGGGCACTTACCTGACAGTATATGTCTGAACATATGTTTATTCCTGTACCCCGTACATAGACTAAACAGTGTTCAGTAATGTTACAAAAAAAACTATTTTATCAATAGTTTAACATAATCCTCAATAGCACTGTTAAGGATTTTAGGCATTTCCTTCTCTTCAGCCATCATTTTCAAACGGCAGCGCAGGTTCAATGAAACCAGTCCATGTGCCACAGACCAGGTTTGCAGGGCGCATAAGTCCACATCTTTAACCCTTAGCAGATCTTTATCTATGCATTCCTTCAAACAGGTCAGCAGATAGTCAAATGAGTCGCCCCCATTGTCTTTATGCAGTTCCTCATCCACATTCATCGGCGCCCGGATGATAAACATCAGGTCGTACAACTCAGGATTTGCCAGTCCAAATGCCACGTAAGTCTTTCCAATCTGCATCAACCTCTTGACAGGATCTTTGTGTTTGGCTTTGGTCCTGAATTCTTCCAGCAGTTTTCCGTACGCATCGCGCTGTACTTCATATAGCAATTCGTCTTTATCCTTGTAATACAGGTAAATTGTGCCCGGGCTATATTCAATGGCATCTGCGATATTGCGAATAGAGGTTTTTGCGTACCCGTCTTCGAGGAACATCTTCATTGCGGCAGACCTTATGAGCTGCTTCTTGTCAATTTTTTCCCGTTCTTTTCTCTCTGATATTCCCATTTGCCTGATGCAGTAATTCCCTATTCAACGATAAACACTGCAAACATACTGAATGGTGTTCAGAAAATGAATAATTATTTAATCTTTTTACAGGAGGGGGCTCAATAAATCCTAAATCGTCTCCGATATTTTGCCGCAGGTCAACATCTGTTTTCCGTAGTAAGGATTTTTAATTTCCTTTGTTTCAGATAACCAATAGCTCTTTTTCATCGGGCAAAACTGATAGTATACAGGTGCTGAGCTTAGTTTTACTGTTTTGGCCAGTTTAAAAAAACCTGCAGATAATGCTGCAAAATATTCACGCTGTTTGCCAAGATCTTTGCTTTCAGCAATATGGCTTGCATCGGTACTTAATTTCTCCTGGCTGGCTTTAAACTCAGTAGCTTCTTCTGCTGAAAACGCTTTAGTGTCTGCAGTCCTGATCTCTTTTAACAATTCCCCTGCTTTAGCAGACGCAGTGGCAGCATCAGAATTTACCAGTGCATTCTTTATTTCGTAGTAAGAACTGAGCAAAGCCTGTTTTTGCTTATCCTGAGCAAAAGCCGATGGTGCTGCAATCGTTGCGACAAAGGCAGCAACTAAAATTAATGTCTTCATAATCATATAATTGATGAAGCTAAAAATACAAAATCAGCCGCTTTCAGGATTACATAATTCTGATGAGTTTTTACATAATTTTTGAGCGGCATTTTGCCGGATAGACAATAGATTTAGTACATCAGGCTGCATAACTGCAATATTACAGCTCCAGCTGCCGCCAGCCACATGGTAATCAGCGTAACGCGCTGCTCAAGGCTCTTCGAGTTTTTTGGTGTAATGATCATAACTGAGAGTTTTTATGGTTTAACAATTCGTAATAATGGGCAGCTTCCTTTAAGGCCATGCTGCAGTAATTTTTTAACAGTGCATTATGCCCGAGTATAGCCTGTTCCTCATCAGCATATTCCAGCTGATCCAGGATAAATTCCATTTCATCCGTCATGCCCATGATGGAAATGCTGGTCTTCAGGTCGTGCGCTATGTAATTGACGGCAGCAAAATCTTTAGTTAGCAACGCCAGCTCAATTTCCTCCAGTGCCTTTGGAATCAGTTCCAGGAACTGGGCTGTCACCTGTTTTTCATACTGAACGTTACCCCTGCTGATCTCCTTCATATAGCTCAGATCTATATACGTGTAGACTATCTCCGGGGCTGCCTCAGCCGCTGTAATTCGTTCAGTTTCTTTATTTAAACGTGCAAATTTCGCTATATTGGCATAAAGCTGCTGCTGGTTAATAGGTTTAGGCAGATAATCGTTCATTCCAAAACTGAGGCATTTTTCACGTTCTCCTGCCAATGCGTGGGCAGTCATTGCAATAATCGGAACATCCAGCTGCAACTGGTTTCTGATGCGTTGTGTTGTTGCATAACCATCCATCCCTGGCATCTGGATATCCATCAGGACCACATCATACTTCTTATCATTCAGTAATTTCAGTGCCTGCAGACCGTTACCTGCAATATCAAATGATAAGTTCCAGCCTTTCAGCAGATACCTCATCAGGTTCTGGTTCATCTGATTGTCGTCCACAACCAGTATGTTCACTGCACCAGAGGCATAAAGCTCCAGCTCATCATCCGCTGGAGGTACCATATCTGCTACCTGAGTTGAGGATATCCGATACGGTATGGAGAAGTGGAATGCTGTACCCTTGCCTGCAGAACTCTCCACCTCAATACTGCCTTTCAGCAGCTGGAGCAGGTCTTTCACAATAGACAATCCCAATCCGGTTCCTCCGTAATTACGTGTAGTAGAATCTTCCGCCTGATGAAACCTGTCGAAGATCCCTCCGATCTTATCTTTTGCAATACCTATTCCCGTGTCACAAACAGAGCAGCCAAGTTCAATTTGCTCGCCCTCATAATTGATCACGTATACCCTCAGCAGCACAAAACCTTTTTCCGTAAACTTAACCGCGTTACCGATGAGGTTCACCAGGATCTGCGTTAGCCGTGTAGCATCACCAATGAGCGTGTCCGGTACATCTTCATCAATTTCCAGCTTAATCTCCAGTCGCTTTTCCTTAATCCGCTCAAAGAAAAGCGTTTTTACCGAGTGAAAAAGTCCCCTTACACTGAAGGGTGTGTTTTCGATACGCATCATCCCTGCTTCAATTTTCGACAGGTCAAGGATATCATTGATAATCGCCAGCAGGCTCTCACCCGCTTTCTGAATAGCCTGTACAAATTCCTGCGGTTCAGGATCCAGTTTCCGTATCCCCAGCAGATTAGTAAAACCAAGTATCGCGTTGAGGGGAGTCCTGATCTCGTGGCTCATATTCGCCATAAAGTTTTCCTTGATGAGGGCGGCTTTAATAGATCTTTTTTCCGAAGCGTCCAGCTGTTCGATGAGTTTGTGCTGCTGCCTGAAGCGGGCGATGATCAGCCACAACTCGATGCAGCTGATCAGCAGGATCAGACTGCTGATAATGATATTTCCAGATGAAACATACTGATTGTAAATCAGCAAGATGGCACCTGCAGTAAAGAGAGAAATGATCAGCGAAATAAACCGTGTGGTATTCATTTTCATAGAACAGGTTGGGCAGCTAATGATTAGTTAAAGTATATTCAGGCGTTCGTTTAAAATCTTTCTGTAGGTATCTGTTACCGGAAGGAATTTACTGCCAATCTGCAGGGCTCCATCCTGGAAGGCATCAATCTTATTGAGGGCAACGATATATGAGCGGTGCACCCTCAGGAAATTGCAGGAGGGCAGCCTTTCTTCCACCGTTTTAAGTTTGGTATGAATGGCATACAGCTTCTCTTGTGTATAAAGTTTCACATAATCGCCCATGGCCTCTGCAAAAAGGATATCATCCAGTTTCAAACGCCTCACCACGTTTGTATCCCTGATAAAAATAAACTCTGTTTCTGGTTTGGGCTCATATTTATTGCTGTTCAGTATTTCTCTGGCCTTGTTTATGGCCTGTATGAATCTTGCCGGGCGCAGTGGTTTCACCAGGTAATCAGCCACATCCAGTTCAAAGGCTTCCACCGCGTAATCTTTTTTTGAAGTGGTAAATATGACAACCGGGCGCAGGTTGCCCAGGTTTCTGATGAGTTCCAGTCCACTCATTCCGGGCATCTCGATATCCAGGAAAAGCAGGTCCACCGGATTTTCCTGCAGGTAATTATAGGCATCGATAGCATTTGAACATTCGGCACTGACGCAGATGTTTTGCAGTTGGGCAGCCAGTTCGCATAATGTGGCCCTGGCAATGGGATTATCGTCAATGATGAGGCATTTCATAACCGTAGTATTTGAAACAGCAGAGACAATAGTTGTGCCACTCAGTTAAATCACTAATTATCAGTGAATTGACTTAATAAACGGGTTTTATTTTTCACGATATATCGCTATTAAATGATATCATGTTGACATTTCGTTATTTCTGCCGGATGCGGACCGGTTCATCTTAACTTAAAATAATAAACTGAACATTTTAGCCGTTATCGTGTTATCTACTAAACCACAAAAAGATATAACTATGGGATTGTTAAAAACAGCAGTAATTGGCGCCGCAGTTTACGGTGTAATTAAGTATGTGACTAAGAAAGATATCAACGGAAAATCAATTGTTGATGACCTGAAAGAAAGTGCTCCTAAATGGGCGGAAGAAGCTAAACGTATTAAAGACGACTTCATTGCCGAGAGAAAAATTTATGACGAGCCAACCTACTAAGTGGCTTTTGAAAATGTCTGATCTCAACAGCAGTCTGTAAAGATTGTTGTCAGAAGATCAGACATTTTTTTGTGATCAGCCAAAAATGCTTTTGGACTTTTTAATCGTCTTCTCCAGATCGATCCCCTTACCAAGCACTCCTTTAAACAAATCTCCCTCCGCCCTCACGCGCTCCACAGCATTAAATATCGTGAAGTCCTTCATGCTCAGTCCTGGTTTAACCTCATCCCAATGCAGTGGCATGGATACCGTTGCACCTGGTTTTGGCCTTAAGGAATATGGACCGGCAATAGTTGCACCCGGACGGTTCTGCAGAAAATCAAGATACATCTTGCCATGACGCTCCGCAATGGTTCTTTCCAGCGTGGTAAAATCAGGCAATTGTTCGTGCACAAGGTTCACTATGAGCTTCGCAAACATCTGTGACTGATCATAGGTATATTTGGCACCCATAGGGATATAAATGTGCATACCGGTTGAGCCGGAAGTTTTACAGAAAGAAGGCACATCTAATGCGTCAAGCACCTTTTTCACTTCCAGTGCCGCCTCGATTACCTGATCAAAAGTGTTTTTATCAGGATCCAGATCTATCACGCAATAATCGGGGTTGTCTTCTGACTGTACGCGGCTGAACCAGGGATTCATTTCAATGCAGCCCAGTGAAGCCATCCAAAGCAAACTCGCCTCGTCCGTGCCTACCAGGTATTCTTTATGCTCCCCCTCCCCGTTGGTGTACGGAAAAGTCTTTACCCACTCCGGCGCTTTGCCTTTCACATCCTTCTGGTAAAAACTGGGTCCGTGTATCCCATTTGGAAAGCGGTTTAGCGACATCGGCCTGTCTTTGATATAAGGGATCATATATTCTGCTATCTGGTAATAATAGTTGAACATATCACGTTTGGATACCTCATCTTCCGGCCAGTATATTTTACTCAGGTGTGTAAACTTGAGCTCATGTCCTTTTACTTTTCTTACCTGGGTTTCATCTTTCGGGTTAAGCAAAGTTCGCTTTCCCTTATCTTTTGCAGGTTCAACCATATCATCAGGTTTATTTATCTTATCAGATTTTTTCGCAGCAGCTTTTGCTTCAGCTTTTGGCGCAGTACTCGTTTCATCAGCCGCTTCCTCCAGTCCGGCTTCTACTTCTTCAATCACCTCAACTGTGGGAGCCGCTGTTTCCCTAACCACCTCTTTTGCTTTTTTATCTATGCGCATGCCCTGGAACGAGGGATGCCTGAATACGCCGTCAGTGGTTACTTCTGCGAAGGCAACCTCACAAACCAGTTCAGGTTTCAGCCATGTTGCTTTCGCCTTCGGCGGATCCGGACGGAAGCGGGAGGGTTTATTCACATCCGGCAGGATCTCAAAGGGGCTTTTATCAGTAATCAAAGGCTTAAACTGAGCGATCATCTCCTTTTGCACCTTGTCCGAAAATCCTGTACCCACTTTACCTACATACTGCAGTGCACCATCTTCATACACACCCAGCAAAAGCGAGCTGAACTGTTTTGAAGTATCTTCATTTTTAGTGAAGCCAGCAATGACCACTTCCTGGCGTTTGTGTACTTTCACTTTGAGCCATTCCTTTGAGCGGTAATCAGACTTATAAATACTGTCGGCTTTCTTCGCTATAATTCCTTCCAGCCCCATTTTCTGGGCTGCTCCGAAGAAATCTATACCATTGGCTTTAAAGACTTTGCTTAGGCGAATCCTGTCATCATCAACCGGGAGTATATCTTTAAGGATTGCCTGGCGTTGATGCAAGGGAAGTTCCATCAGGCTTTTGCCTTCATACCAGAGCAGGTCAAACACGTAGTATACCAGGTCGCCGTCGGCCTCACTGCGCCAGTTTTGTAACTTGCCAAAATTCGAAACTCCCTTTTTGTCCAGCACCAGAATTTCCCCGTCCAGGACGGCGTTGATCTTCCATTCTTTAAGCAGGTCATAAATCGGGTAAAATTTCTCGTTGAAGCTCTTGTTGTTACGGGATAATAATTCAACATCGCCTTTCTTTACAAAGCCTAATGCGCGGTATCCGTCCCATTTCACTTCGTAAGTCCAGCCCGGATCGTCAAAAGGTTCATTTACCAGCGTTGCCAGCATGGGTTTCATACCCGTAGGGATGGCTGATTTTGATAACTTTTTAAGCAAAGCAGCAGGGTCTGCTTCTTCATCAGCAGCAGAACTTTGCTCCTCATCTTTTTTTTTCTTTGCAGCCGATGCTGTTTTACTCTTTTTCTTACCGGTATTTTTATCTTTAGCAGATGCTGCAGTTTTGCTTTTACCTTTCGCTTCAGGAGCTGGTTTATCAGCAGCCTTATGCTTCTTTACATGCTCCTCTTGCCCGTCTTTCCAGACAGCATCGCTGCTCTTCTCTACAGCTGCTATGGTCTTGCCGGATAAAACAGATTCATCTTTTTTCGTAATATCCTTCTTCGAAGCATACTCATCATTATGCTTGATCATGAGCCATGAGTTTTCGCCCATACCATGCGTTTTCACCAGGGCAAACTCTCCTTCCAGCTTCTCACCATGTAACTTTATCTTCAACGAACCTGATTCCAATTGTTTCAGCAGGTGTTTCTCCTGTGCTTTCTTTCCCTTGATCTCCTCGATAGGCTCATACGTTCCCTGATCCCAGACAATCACAGTACCTCCTCCGTATTCTCCTTCAGGAATGATGCCTTCAAAATTGCGGTAATCGTAGGGATGGTCTTCTACCATCATGGCCAGGCGCTTCATCTTCGGATCTGTTGAAGGGCCTTTCGGCACTGCCCAGCTTTTGAGCACCCCATCCATTTCCAGTCTGAAATCATAATGCAGCCGTGAAGCATCATGTTTCTGGATCACAAAAAGTAACTGGTTTTTATCTTTGCTTTTCCCTGCTTTTGGTTCTGCAGTTTTGCTGAAATCGCGCTTGGCAACGTATTTAGATAAAGTCATGGTAAATGATTTTCCTAATAAAGCCGCAAAAGCTCAAAAAAGTTTTATGTTTTTTTATCCCCTCTCCTCCAGTAACATCGGATCTTTCAGCGCTTCGGTAATGGTGTCGAGCAGGTTTTGTTCTGTAAAGGGTTTCAGAATTACGCCGTTCATCCCGGCTGTGATATAATTATCGCGGTCTTCTTTTAGCGCATTGGCTGTTAAGGCCAGGATTGGAATATAGGATTTTCCTATATCAGCGTAACTCCGGATCAGTCCTGCAAGTTCAACCCCTCCCATTTCAGGCATTTCGATATCGGTCAGCACCAGGTCGTAATAATGTGATTCAAAGAGTGAAAAGGCCTGTACACCATCTTCGGCCACATCAAAAGTCAGGTTCCATTTTTTTAGAATAGTTGTCAGCAGCAACACGTTGAGCTTATTGTCCTCTGCCACCAGGATATGCTTGCCGATCAGTTCTTCATGGGCTCCCGGCTCGGTAAGTTTCTTTTTCTTACATGCCACAGGCTCAACCGGTTCAAAAGGTAGATGAAAAGTAAACACCGATCCTTTATCCGGCTCACTGGTTACAGTGATAGAGCCGCCCTGCAGTTCCACTATCTTTTTAGAAATCGCCAAGCCGAGGCCGGTACCCTTTTGGGAAGCTTTTTGCTGGGCAGAAACGATCTGTGAAAACTCGCCGAAAATCAGCGGGATATTCTCTTTGCTGATCCCTAAACCGCTATCCTGCACAGCCACATGTAAAATCCTTTTGGACATAGCCCCATCAGTTATCGAAGCGCGAAGGATCACTTTACCAACTGTAGTGAATTTAATGGCATTGCTCATCAGGTTAATCACTACCTGCTTCAACCTGAATGCATCACCTTTCAGGCAAATTTCTTCGTCCAGGTTCAGTTCTTTCTCAAGTTGAATACCTTTATGCTCGGCCTGGATGCGTAAACTGTTGAATACTTCTTCCAGTGAATCATGGGGAACAAACGGGGCATTATCAAAACTCATCTTTCCGGTTTCAAACTTGGAGAAGTCGAGGATCTCGTTAACAACATCCAGCAGCAAACGTGAAGAACTGCTGATCGCTTCAAGCTGTTCCTTTTGAATTTCGTCAAGCGGGCTCTGGCTCAGCTGCTCAGAAAATCCGATTACAGAGTTCAGCGGGGTACGGATCTCGTGGCTCATACTGGCCAGGAAAGCGCTTTTAGATAAAGCATACTGTTCTGCATCCAGACTATAGCTGATGATTTCCTCTTCGTTCCTGAAGATCTTCCAGATATTATATAAAATGATAACCACTATAGTTATCAGGAACAGAAAGATCAGGCCTGATAGACTTTTGAATTTGAAAACCACATCCTGCAGACTGTTATTCAACTCATTCCTGCCATTGGCGATATACTGCTGTTCAGCCTCTTTAAACTTTTTAAGGTTGGTGATGATTTCGTTGATCAGGGTTGTGTTCACTTTCAGCATCTCCTGCTCAGAATTTCTCAGCTTATCATTTACCTGGTAGATCTCGCGGATGTGCTTTCGCGATGCCAGCGCATCCTTCGGGATGATCGTTCTGCTCTCCACCCGGGTTGCTATTTTTCTCTCCACCAGTATAGGTTTCTTCTGTTGCTCCTGAGCTTGTTTTGACGCTTCCGCAGATTTTCTGGAAGAAAAAGCCTCCAAGACCCGCCCAAAAAATCTTTTCTTAACAATGGGCTTAGCTACAGGTTTGATCGTATCGATCTTCACTTCACTAATGTATTTGCTTACAACCGGCACTTTTATAGGTACTGTTGCAGCCTCTTCAATTATAGTGTTGATTTTCCCGACTGACTGCAGAAGACTATCAGACAAGATCTTAAGCCTGGTATAACTTGTTGTCTTTGCAGTTTTTTCGTGGATCAGCTGCTGCAGGTTCCTGTCTACCAATACTGGCTGGCTCTTCATATTGAGCTGAAGAATCATCTGGTTTACGAAACTGATATCGGCAGAAAAGGCATTAAAATATTTGCTGTCAGAAGTCAGGCTGTACATTCTGCTGTTGTTATCAGCGCTGTATAAACTGATCAGGCAGTTATCAATCATTGCTGTACTTTCGCGGGCCAGGATCATCTGGTGCACATTATAACGTACGCTTTCGGCTCTTCTGTAATAGAGGTACAGGTAAAAGGCACTGATAAATAAAACAACTATTAAAGACACTATTAAAGCATATCTGAGTATCGGAATCTTTCTAACCTTCGAAATCATAAGAGCAGCAACGTTTTGTGTGTTTTACCACATGATATTTACAATGAAAATGCCAACACAAAAATCCTGGTCTCTTTTACATCTCATTTTGCATAGCGAACGGGAGTATTTGCTACTAAAGATGCAAGATCGGGTTCGGTATAGGGATAGAAATCTATATTAAACTGTCTGACTGTTAGTCATCAAACTATGGGTGTCTTGTCTAAGCGTTAATGTAACTATCTTAACAACGAATATTCTCCATTTGTTTGCTTTTTTTGAAACACTGATGATCCAGCACGCAAAATATCTCTGCTAATGCTAAAATACTGCATGGGATAAAGACCGATCAGGTGTCTTTTTAATTAAGGCTTTACTATTTCTTCTGCCACTGATTCCTTTAAGGGTCTCTTCCAGAAAGGTCGTTTTCTTCTCTCAGCTGTAGAAATTTCATCGCCCAGCAGTTTGCCCCATGGTTTCAGGTCATCGATCCTGTCAAATATGATCTTCAGGATGGCCACAAAAGGTATGGAAAGGAACATTCCCGAAACACCCCATAGTGCTCCCCCCAGCAATACTATCAGTATAGAAACCAGCGCATTGATCTTCACTTTGGAAGATACTATATTGGGTACCAGGAAATTGTTATCGATAAACTGGATAACTGCATAAGCACCTATGATCAGCAGCTGGGTGGTATAGCCGTCTTTGGTTACTGTAGCCATAAGCACCGGCAACAGGATGGCGATGATTCCTCCGAGGTACGGGATCATATTTAAGATCGCCCCGATCACGCCAAAGAGTATAGCATATTTTACACCCAGGATCAGCAGTGCTGCTGAATTCATTACAGCTACAATGCCTGCTTCGATCAGGAGCCCTACCATATAACTTTGGATGGCCAGCTTGGTTTCACTCAAAACATCGGCTACTTTTTCAGAATTTTCTTCGGCGAATACCTCATACAGGAATTGCAGTACTTTAGTTTTATACCAGAGGATCAGAAATACATATACAGGGATCAGGAAAACTACGCCCAGGATACCAATAGCAGTACCCAGTGTATGGCCCACCATAGCTTTACTGCTGTTGAGCGCTTCATTGATCAACTGTACCTGTTTCTGGATACTTACACCAAAATCACTCTGCAGCCAGTTCTGGAACATCACCAGCAGGTGGTTGAATTTCTGGATCAGCATCGGCAGGCTTTCGCCAAACTGGGCAATCTGCGTCGAGAGAAAATAGATGACTCCCATGATGAGCACCAGTGCGATGAACATGGCCAGCACAATTGCCGCTAATTTGGGTAGTTTCTTTTTCTGGATGCGGTTAACCAGCGGATTCAGCAGGATCGCAATGATCAGCGCAAATGCCAGCGGGGTTAGAATATCCCTGAGGTTCAGCAGGGTATATGTCAGCAAAATCAAACCGAAAAGCACTACAGTGCTTTTGATATAAAAGGGATATTCTTTAGCAGGCATATGTTTGAGATTACGGTGAGATAACAGTGTTTAATCTGATTTGTTTCAGCCGCTAATATACATCAAAGCTCTTGCCCCGTTCCAGTAAAATGATAGCAGGAAAAATTTAAAATCAGTTTTTTTCGTTGTTGAATCCTGGTTTGATAAACAGGAAAGTGAAAAGCGCCCTTGCACTCCATCTCCTGCCGCTCCTTTTGAACTGGATCAGCTTTACGTATCGTGCTTTCAGGTAAATGCGCAGCCAGGCAAAGGCACCCAGGAACAACAGCCCTGCCACAGCCTCCATGTACACATGAAAGAAAGTTGCAGAACACAGGATCAGCAGGTAAAAAAGAATCCAGTCTATCGCCGGCAGTGCTTTAAAGCCCAGTACCGTGGTAAACTCATCCAGCCAGATCGTATACTTTTTGAGGTAATTGATGTGATAGAACCTGTTGTAGATCAACAATGTAAGGAACGTTACGGTAAGCAACAACCATCCTGTGCTGATCACATTTTCTTTTTGCTGTAATGACAGGAAGATGTCGAACAGCACCATTGTACTTGGCTTGTCGCCAAAAGTTGTATGATGCACATCATTGTCAAAATCGCCAATCATGATAAATTTCTTTTTCTGCAGCTGCGCTGCAAAATTGCCGGGATTTTCCTTTGCTGATTTGATCACATACTGGATAGTCATTACCTGGTCTTCGTATACCGCCTTGGGAATATCACGGCCCAGTTCTTCATTGATCAGTATCGTATTAAAGAACCAGTCGTTGCCAATCTGAAGCGCATCACCCAAACAGGCAGCGTGCAAATGGTTTACCCTTTCATACATCAGGACGGGGATGGTCTTTACACAGTTATTATCCGTCAGATGAAACTTAACCATAGAATTTGAAAAGATCATAAAAGGGATTCGCGGCGGCCTGAAACCAATTGTACCGCTCGTTCCTGCCCTGAACACATTCGGGGTAATCTCGCCAAACCAATTAGTTCTTACAGTGGAGAGCAGGTTTGGGAAGGCCGACATCGAATTCTGCAGCTTCCAGTCCTTCGCGCTGGCGATATCAAAAAACATATCGCATACGACGATCTGTTCCGGGCTGGTATTTTTATGGAGCAGCTGCAGCAGCGTGTCCAGTTTCTCGCGATCGGCCATTACATGCGTACCATTTTCATCATCCACAATCGCACTGCTGTGCGCCACATCGATAAACATCACATCATCCATTCCATAAGGAAGTTCATCTCCGCGGTTAAAGAAATCAGCAATTTTTACGGTGGCCTTTGTGAAAGTTTCCTCCATGATAAAATTCAGGGGAAGGTTTGCCCAGCAATACATTGCTGTAAGCAACAATAAGGCAACAGTGAGGGAATTTAATAATTCCCCGAAGAATTTTAAATGTTTAGATATAAAGGATAAAAGAGGGCGCAATACAACAAAGCGGTTAGGTTATTTTCAGGGTCTAAAATAGTCAGGAAATGTATATAATCCTAGAAATAAGAAAATTAGTTTCAGCCGAAATGTATGCCTTCAAATGATTCCATTTCTGATTGCAAAACTAACAAGAGCAGTGGCATTCGGTTTATGGCTTTTCTCCTGCATGCTCCTGCGGTGATTGATCACTGTATGCTCGCTGATGTGCAGCTTATCGGCAATCATTTTACTGCTTAAACCTTCTGCCATCCACAGCAAAACTTCCTTTTCACGCTTTGAGAACATTTTATCCAGTTGCTGCAGCAAAGCATATGGTTCGGGATTTGCATTTGTTATATGTGAGAACTGAGCAGGGTTGTATAGCTCAGGGAGCTGACGTTTATCATCCTGCAGCTCTTCTGTCTGATGATAATTTAACCTGGTGACCGCGTTGATGGAGAGCGTTTTATACATGATCTTCAGTTATTTACAAATAAATGTAGCTAAAAATATTTATATAAAAATGACAACTTCTTGTCATTGTATTTTTTTTTATTTTTAGCGCTTCAAGTCATATGTCAGCTTACATAATTTCCTTCCCGGCCGCAAAACTTAAATTTAATAACGATCCGCCAACTGCCCTTACTGCTATAAAACGTGGAATCATATGTCGATGATTCCTATATAAACTCTAAAATATCTTGAACTAATCTCAAAAATCTGTATTAATAATGCAGAATTTTGTTAAAACTATATTAATAATATAGGAATATCCATATTATTGCAGAATGCAAGGGGCTGTCGATCAGGAAATAGATTTATTAATCAAACTTAAATCCCAGGATCCTGCTGCATTCTCCAAAATTTATAAGCTTTACATCAAAAAAGTATACGGATTTACCTTAAGTATTGTAAAATCTCCTGCACTCGCCGAAGATATTACGCATGATACTTTCGTTAAACTCTGGGAAAACGCGTCCTTGGTTTATACAGACCGGCCAATTCAGGCCTACCTGTTTACACTGGCTAAGAACCATGCTTTAAATACCATCAGGCGTGCTTCAAGGGAAACCTGGATCTCAGATGAAATGATTTCAAACGCTAAAACAGCGGCAGAAGACGGACTGCAATTTACGCAACGCAAAGATACCGGCCACTTTATCCGCATGGCAATGGAGCAGCTGCCGCCACAGCGCAGGATCATTTACGACCTTTGCCGCAACCAGGGACTGACGTACAAACAGGCAGCAGAAAAACTGGGCATTAAAGATAGTACCGTAAACAGTCAGATGGTCAAAGCTTTAAAGACCATCAAAGAATTTATGATCCGCAACGGCGCACTCCTTTCCATTTTGTTTTAATTATTTTCATTTTTTTTCCATGTAAAGTAAATGTATCCGCAGTGTTAAGTGTATTGCATAAAACCACGACACATTGGAAAAGCCGATCAAGCAATTATTCATAGATTTTATAGAGGACAAATGTTCGGAGCAGGAGATTTTACAGGTACAGCAGTATCTGAAAGAAGACCTGCATCACCAGGAATGGCGCGAAGCTATTGACGAGGTTGAGGCCAGGCTGCTCAGTAACGACTACTCCCAGATCCGCATTGACGAAGAGCAGCTTTTCAGCCGGGTACAAAAGTCGGCAGGCATTTCTTCGGATAGTTATGATGCAGGCAAAAACATCAAATCATTTGGCAACCCAATGTCAGGTTCAGCGAATGGCAGCGATGGAGTTAATCAATCACGAAGAAATGCTGGTAAAGGCCAGTTCAACACCTTCAAAAACTACACCTGGATAGGTTACGCCGCTGCATTCCTGATCATCCTTGCTGCAGGATTTTTCCTGAACAAACCTGCAAGACAAAGCACCGCTCCTCAGCTCAGCCAAATCAAAACCACTCCTGCGGCAGCGAAAAAAGACACCCATAAGTGGATCAAACTTCCTGACGGCAGTTCCGTGCAGCTGAACAATGACAGCCACCTGGATTATCCTGAGAGCTTTGCAGGAAATAACACAAGAGAAGTTACCCTCACTGGAGAAGCTTACTTTGATGTAAAACACGACCAGAAACACCCTTTTATCATCCATACCGGAAAAATCCGCACAACTGTCCTGGGTACAGCATTCAACATCAGCGCCTACAAAGCCTCCAGCGGAGTAGTAGTTACAGTTACCCGCGGAAAAGTAATGGTACAGGATGGCAAAAAGACCTTAGCGATCCTTATTCCCAACCAGCAGTTCGCCTGGAACAACAACAGTCAAGCTGTAAAAGCAGATGTAAACGCAGAAAAGATCACAGCCTGGAAAAACACAGATATTATCATGGATGATATCACTCTGGCCGATGCCGCACAGATCATTACCGAACGCTATGGAATGAAAGTCCGTTTCAGCAATGATAAAGTAAAGAACTGCCGGTTCACCGCAGCCTTCCTCAACAGCAATGAGATCGGACAGGTACTCCATGTACTGTCAGACATTACCGGTGCAAGCCTTACCCTGAAAAATAACAGTATCACAATAGACGGCCCAGGCTGTTAAAAACCGATCAAAGCAAGTCCCGGCGGCCACCGGGACTTGTAATATGGTCTTAAATCTTCGAATGTTCAACCTAAAACCAATGCAATGTATTACAATTCTACCCCTTTTGCAAGCCGGTCTGTACCGGCTTTAAATTCTCCGTTTACTTTTAAGAAACTCAGATTCTTTATGAAGATTAACGCCATAATCCTGATTACGATGCTCACTGCTGCCGGCAGCATCATGGCCTCGGGTACAAAAGCCCAGACCATGACCGACGTGAATGTATCTGTAGGATTAAACCAGGGCACTTTACTCTCTGCACTGTCAAAAATCGAAAGCCAGAGCGATTTCAGGTTTGCCTACAAAAAAGAGCTGATCTCTTCGCTGAAAGAGATCACGATCAGCCAGCAGACCCGCTCCGTGAAACTAACGCTTGATGAGCTCCTCGCTGGCACTGGTATCAGCTATAAGCAATTGAACAACAGCATCATCCTGTTCAAACCAGAACCTACATCAGTAAATGCAACCGCACAGGAACCTATCACAGGAACTGTAAAAGATGAAGCTGGTTTACCGATCCCGGGTGTATCCGTTAAGATTAAGGGACAGCCGGTCGTGGCCATTACAGATCAGAACGGACGCTTCTCCATCTCTTCGGCTACGCGCATCAGCTACCTGCAGTTTATTTACATCGGCTATGCCACACAGGAATATAAAGCAGAGGCCGGCCAGTCTGTGCAAATTTCCCTGAAACCGGATGTAGGTACATTGGATGCGGTAGTGGTTATCGGTTACGGTACCACAACCAAGAGAAACAATACCGGAGCAGTTGCTTCTGTAACTTCCAAAGATATAGCGAGTCAGCCTGTTTCTGATCCACTAGCTGCTTTACAAGGCCGCGTTGCAGGATTAGACATCAGCGGTTCCAATGGTTACTCGGGTTCTGCCTATACTGTACGTCTTCGTGGTATCAACTCGATCACCGGTGGTAACGATCCGCTTTATATAGTTGATGGCGTACCTTTCGGTTCAGCTACACTTAACCAATTCAGCGGTGCCAATGGCAGCAGCAGTCCACTCAACAGTATCAACCCTGCAGATATCGACAGGATTGACGTACTGAAAGATGCAGATGCTACAGCAATCTACGGATCAAGAGGTGCCAATGGTGTAATCCTCATCACCACCAAAAAAGGTAAAGCCGGTAAAACTTCAGTAGATGCAAACGTGTACAGCGGGATTTCTTTTGTGAACCACAAGGTGGATGTGCTGAACACTGCGCAATACCTTGCCCTTCGTAAAGAGGCTTTTGCCAATGATAAAATTACACCTACGGTGGATAATGCGCTTGATCTTTTGAGCTGGGACCAGACAGCAAATACCGACTGGCAGGAAAAACTGATTGGCAATACCGCAAAGATGACCGAGGCACAGTTATCATTATCAGGCGGGTCCGACCTGACCAATTTCCTTGTAAGCGGAACTTACCGCAAGGAAACAACCGTTCTGCCCGGCGACCAGGGGTATCAGCGTGGCGCGTTCAACTTTAACCTCAACCACAAATCGGCCGATAACAAGTTTAGCCTCAGTACCTCAGTAAAATATGTAGGCGATCAGAACAACTCAATGCCTACTGACGTAACGCAGTATTACAATACATCACCCAACTACCCAATCTACAATGCTGACGGAACATTCTACTGGCCAACCACTGGAGGGCAGAACCCTATCGCCTACCTGGAGCGCCAGTATTTGTCTACAACACAGAACCTTTCAGGCAATACCGTAGCCAAATATGTGATCCTGCCGGGATTCAATGCCCAGGTAAGCGCCGGATACAACCGCATCAGCATGAAGCAGACAAATACGCAGCCGCAAAGCTCGTTTAACCCAACACTTTATACAGGTAGCCTTGCCTATTACGGAAACAGTTCTGTAAATACCTGGCTGGTAGAACCAATGCTCGATTATACTAAAAAGATCAGCAGAGGAACCCTGCAGGTACTTGCCGGGGGAACATTACAATCCAGCACAACCGAGGGATCAAATGTACTGGGCGCAGGATTTGCGAGTGATGAACAGCTCGACAATCCAAAAGCAGCAGTTACCCTGACATCACAATCTTATAACTATGTAAAATACAAATACTCTTCGGTCTATGCCCGTGCAACCTATAACTGGGACGAGCGTTATATCCTGAACGGTACATTCCGCCGTGATGGTTCATCCCGTTTCGGTCCGGATAACCGCTTTGGAAACTTTGGCGCCATCGGTGCAGCATGGCTATTCAGCAATGAATCTTTCATCAAGGATAAACTGAGTTTCCTGAGCTTTGGTAAACTGCGCGGAAGTTACGGTACAGTGGGTAACGACCAGATCGGTAACTACCAGTATTATGACAGCTGGAGCGCAACAGATTTCGCTTATGCCGGTTCCGGAGGTTTATATCCAAGCCGTTTTGCCAATAAAAACTATGGCTGGGAAGTTAACCACAAGCTTGAAGCCGCTGTGGAATTGGGATTCCTGAAAGACAGGATCCTGCTTACCGCAGATTATTACCGTAACAAATCATCCAATCAGCTTATCCAGTATGTGTTGTCGTCGCAATCGGGTTATACATCTTACATAGCCAACCTGCCTGCAGAGGTAGAAAACAAAGGCTGGGAGTTTGAACTGAGCACGGTAAACATCAACAAAGGCAATTTCAAATGGAACAGTGCCTTCAACTTAACCTTTGCCAAAAACAGATTGTTGAAATACCCTGGATTAGCTGCTTCATCCTACGCTAACACACTTTTCATAGGGCAGCCCCTCAATGTCGTAACAGGCTATCTTTCAACCGGAATCAACCCTGCAACTGGTATCCCTACTTTTGTAGACAAAAATGGTAATGGTACAATCACCAACCCTGCTGATATGTTTGTGCTGGGTACAACAACACCGAAATTTTACGGAGGTTTCCAGAATACGCTGAGCTATAAAAACCTGAGCCTTAGCTTCTTCTTCCAGTTTGTTAAACAGGATGGCCCTTTATTGAACTACGGAACTTTATCAGGCACTATCGGCTCACGTGCAAACAAAGACCTGAGCGCACTGGACCGCTGGACTACAGCCGGGCAGGTTACAGATGTACCAATCGCAACTGCCACTACAGGCGCAGCTTATGCCGCTTACAATCAGTGGAGATTATCCAGTGCAAACTGGGGTGATGCTTCTTACATCCGTTTAAAGAATGCTACCCTCCGCTACAACCTGGGCTCGGTTTTCAAGAATTTGAAGATCAGCAATTTCTCTATTTACCTGCAGGGACAAAACCTGTTCACTATTACCAACTACAATGGTTTTGACCCTGAGACAAAAGGTCTTGTTTTACCTCCGCTGAGCATTTACACTGCCGGTTTACAAGTTTCATTCTAATTTTTAATATTTTAAATGATGAAAGCACTACAATATATACTAATCGCAATCCTGATCGCTTCTGCTACCTCCTGCGAGAAATTCGTGGCTGTGGATCCGCCAATTACAGAACTGGCAGAAAGCGCAGTATTTGTGAGCGATAAAACCGCTACAGCTGCTATGGTAGGGATTTATTCTGATATGAATGCCTACAATTATACTTTTGCAAACGAGATCACCATGTTTATGGGCCCTTTTTCCGCGGATGAATTTAATTATGAAGCTACAGCAGCTTTACTGCTTGAATTTAAAAACAATGCCGTGCAGCCGAGCAATACTTATAACGGCCTTGCCTGGTCGGGTCCTTACAACTACATCTACCGCTGCAATGCTGTGATCGAAGGGGTAAATGCTTCTACCACACTTAGCACTGCCGTAAAAACACAGCTGCTTGGCGAGGCAAAATTCCTGCGTGCATTCTGTTATTTCTATCTGGTTAACCTTTATGGTGATGTACCCCTGATTTTGGACACTGATGTGTTGAAGAACACTAATCTACCAAGAACTGCTTCTGCACAGGTGTATACTTCTATTATTGCTGATCTTACCGAAGCAAAAAGTCTGCTGGCAACTGCCTATCCAACTGGTGGGGAGCGTACCCGTCCTACCAAAGGTGCTGCAAGCCTTTTACTTTCGCGGGCTTACCTGTACACCGGCAACTATGCTTCTGCAGAAAGCGAAGCTGATGCTGTAATAGCAAATGCAAACTACAAATTGCTGGCCAGTGCGGATATCAATAAGGTCTTCCTCAAAAACAGCACCGAAACCGTTTGGCAATTGCAGTCGGTGAATGTTTCTGCCAACAAAAACACCTGGGAAGGATACAATATGACGCCTTCAAACACCGCAGCCCCGGTAACCAACTTCAGGTTAACCAGAGATACTTACGGTTTGGTGAACGCTTTTGAAACAGGAGATTTGCGCAAGAGCAACTGGACAGGCAGCTGGGTTACGGCAGCAAAAGTTACACTTACTTATCCGTATAAATATAAAGTGCAGAGCAATGCAGCAGTAACTGAATATTCGATGGTACTGCGTTTTGCAGAAGCCTATCTGATTCGTGCCGAAGCCAGGATTCAGCAGAATAAACTTGCTTTGGGCAAGGCCGATCTGGATGTGATCCGTTCACGCGCAGGTTTACCCGCACTGGCCCTTCCTGCAAGTATAGCCGCCGGAATGCTTCAGGTTGAAAAGGAACGCCGCATTGAACTTTTTGCAGAATGGGGACACCGCTGGTTCGACTTAAAAAGATGGAAAAGCCTTACGGGCGATGCTACAAAATCGCGCGCCGATGATATCCTTCCTTTGAGTAAGACTACCTGGAAATCTTCCGCAGCCCTGATGCCTATTCCTGCTGAGGCGATTACTTCCAACCCTAATCTGGTACAAAACCCGGGTTATAACTAAGATCCCATGATCAAAAAAATAATCATCCTGTTGAGTCTTGTAACTGTGTCTGTGCAGTTACAGGCCCAGGTGAAGCCGCAACAGGCTGCGCCTTCAACACAAGCGCAGGTAGTAGAAATCAAGCCCTCGCATCCGCAGAAAGGTGATATCGTCACTATTACCTACCATCCTAAAGCTTCCGGAGCAAAGATCGGCACAGAAGTTTTAAAGGCTAAAAAAACATTGCGATTGATGTTCAGTTCTTCTACATTTTACGATCTACCCTGGGAAAGCGATATGGTGCAACAAGGTGACGACTGGGTAACTTCCTTTAAGGTACAACCTTACGCAACCTTTGCCTCGTTTTACTTTCAGTGCGGAACAGTCATTGATAAACCCGCGGCAGACCGTCATTACACGCTCGCGGTATATGATGGAAAGCAGCGTGTGAAAGATGGATACTACCATGAGTCGTTCAGCATCAAAACACAAATGCACAAAGCTCCTGACCTTCCTGATCTGCAGTTAGCGCTGCTGCAAAAAGAACTGGACCAGTACCCCGATAACTTTGAGGCACGTATCCGTTTCCTGAGCATCAGCATGGCTAAAGCGTCCGGAGATGCCGCAAAAGCGAGATTCAAAGCAGAAGCGATGCAGGTCATCGCCAATAAATTTGAAACTGCACCTACCCTGCCTGCAAATGTAGCCAGGGTGATAACCGCTTATGCCATGACCGATGCAGCTGCCAAAGGCGATTCTATCCGTAAAGCAGTGATCCGCAGATACCCTTCTTCTGATCTGGCCAGGCAATACCAGGCAGCTTTTATCGCCAAAGAAACCGACAGCAACAAAAAGTTCCTTCAACTTGAAGCACTGCTCAAAGAGAGTGACCATACCGGTACCGCAGGCTCCATGGCCATACACAAAATCCTGTTTCAGCACTATCTTGCCATTGGCGATGCAAAAAAAGCAGTGATGCATGCAGGTAAAACCCAGGGAGCAAAAACACCGTACACTGCGAGGGATTTAAAGGATATCGCGGCAAAGTTCACACAGGCAAAACTGGCACCGGAAACGGCAGTGGATTATGCTGAGCGCGCGCTAAAAATGGTTGATCAGTGGCCGGTAGGATCTATCAGAAATACTGATGACTTTGGTTACATCCAAACTTTTGTAGACGATAGCACGAGAGTGCGTACCCGTCGCGATGCAAAATCAACTTTGCTTTCTATACTCGCGCTGAATAAACTTTACCTTGGTCAGCAGCAGGCTACACTAAAATACGCTTCGCAATCTGTAGCTGTAAACGGCCCAGCAGTCAAAGCTGCTTCGGGAAGAGTTGTACCTGCCCCGGCAGGTGATCCTGGAGCATTCTCCGCAACTCCTGCGGAGAGTTTGCGTAACATCGCAATTGTGTTTGAACAAAGCAACAAGCCCGAAAAAGCTTATCAGGCTTACTGGCAGCTTATTCTCAGTGACAGCAGCAACCCAGTTCTGATCAAATCTGCAAGAGCCAGTTACCTTAAATTTAATGCCAGTGCCGCCGCCTTTGATGCTGCTATAAAAAACCTGGAAGACCAGAAAACCGCGAAAGTAAAAGCGGCGATTAAAACGCAACTGCTTAACCTTCCTGGTCCGGACCTTATTGCCGTAACAGATTTGTCAGGTGTGATCCTGGATAAATCAAAGCTCAAAGGAAAGATCGTGGTAATGGATTTCTGGGCTACCTGGTGTGTGCCCTGCATGAAAGAACTGCCTTACCTTCAGCGTGTATACGATGCCTATAAAAACAACCCTGATGTAGTTTTTATGGTGATCAATACCGGATCTGGCAATAGCATCACTGATGCCAGGGACTGGGCAAAAAAGAACAGCCAGTATACTTTCCCTCTTTATTATAACAGCGACAGCAAGCTGGGCGATAAAGTTGGTTTCAGCCTTATCCCCACCGTTGCCGTTTTAGACCAGCAGGGGAAAATGCAATACCGTACCATAGGTTTTGAAGGCTCAGAAATGGAAACCAAAATCACTGAAGAAATTGAAAGCCTGCTCAACTGAGTAAAGTAATCTTTCAGTTTTACTGATTAAACAGGAAATACCAGGCCGGTAATTATGTAAAACTTACAGCATAATTACCGGCCTTCTCTCAGCGGTGCTGATAGATCTGCCCGGTGATCATTTTCTTGAACTCCTCTATTTTATCCTCTGCCCTGATCAGTTTTAAAATTTCTGCATCGTCCAGAAATACAATCTTTCCCGGCTCAGCAGCGCTGCTCATAGCTTCATCGTAAATATCCCTGGATACAAGGCCCGTAGTAGCAAATATTCCCATCGTGTTCAGCCCTATCGCATGCTTTACCTTAGAATGAAAATTGATCAGGTCATACCTGCTGATGGCCAGCCCGGGGATATTCTTACATTCAATCAGGACATATTTACCAAAACTGCGGAGGAAAGAATCATCTATCTCATTTCTGATGATCACATCAATTTCGTTCATCGCATGGTTCCTGATGCGCTCTTTCATTTCTTTGTATCCAAATGCCTGAAACAGCGCCATCATGAAACTTTCAAAGATTACGGCTTTCTGGTAGAGGTTCTTTTCATTTTTTGCGATTTCGTAATATTCCAGCAGACCATTGTTAAGGTTCGTATCCGCACGCAGCAAATTTCTATAGTAATGTTCCAGGACGAGCTTTAGCTCCTCAGACAAGTGGAGCCGGCGCTTAACAACGATATCTACCATCCTGTCACTGTCTATTGCAGCAATTAATTGCGATTTGTATTCCCAGCTTGCATTGGCAGACAGGAAGAGGAACTTTATTAAGGGATTGATCTTTACCAGCATTGTCGCCAGTTGCAATCCTGTATATCCCTTTAATTTAATATCCAGATCAAAAATCGCCAATGAATAATTCATGCTTTTAATTGCCTGCAGAATTTCATCCTCCACTGTCTTTCTTTCAAAAATGAACCCGGGCATCTGCTCATGTAGCAGTTTCACCAATGGGCTTGCTTCGGAAGGAATATGATACACTATCAAAATATTCTTATTCATGATATATTGCTGGTTGCATCCAATACTTTGTCACAAAAACTAAATATAGTTAATTTACACCAAAATATTTATGATTTAATTCACAGTATAATTGTCTAAACAATAAAATTTTAACAGGACACATTATTGAGATAAAATCGGGCAGGAGAAAATTCGATCCCCTATAATGGTGATTTTAATCCATAGTAGTTATGTTCAGATATGGAGAATAAATTAAACTATTACAGCTGGATAATGGAAATGGGCATATTTGAAGTAGCTCCTGCAAGGACTTATTACTCCCGGAGTATTTCTGGCATTCGGATGGTATGGTCAACTGTATGGCTCAGGTATTTCAGGATAGGCCCTTTTGAATGGCTGTTGCATAGCCTCACCTGGTCAAAAGTTCAGCCTATCAAAAAACAGGTCCAACAAAATGAAATACTATAAATGAACAGGTAATGTAAACCAGAAGGAACTTCCTCTACCCTGTTCACTGTCTACGCCGATTTCGCCCTCATGTTTTCTGATGATTTCTGCGCTGATGTACAAACCTAATCCCAGGCCGGAGTATTGCGCTCCTTCTTCGTCCACCTTGTAATAGCGCTCAAACAAATGAGGCAGCTTTTCTTTTGGTATCCCTATTCCCTTATCTATAACCGAAACCCGCACTGCTTTTTCTTCTTTTTCTATTTTTACCTGGATCGTTTCAGTGACAGGTGAATGTTTTACAGCGTTGTTGATGAAGTTCACCATGACCTGATCAATCCTGCCGGCATCTGCATATACATTTACATCTGTATCTCCCGTAATCAGCACTTTGTGTTCACCTGCAAGCTGCACGTATCCGCAGCATTCTTCTATAACTTCTGCCAGTTTAAAGTGCTTTTTGTTCAAGTGCAGCTGGCCCTGGTTCAGTTTACTTATGTTCAGGAGATCGTCTATTAAACGGCTCACCCTGTCAGAACTTCTGCAGGCCTGATCTACCAGCGCCGGTATCATCTTTTTTGCTGAATCCTTCTCCTTGTATTTATTGAGCAGCTGCAGTGAAGCCTTCAGGCTGGTTACGGGTGTCTTCAGTTCATGACTGGCGATGCTGATAAAGTCGTCCTTTTTTGCTTCGGCCTTTTTCAGTTCATTGATATCTGTGCAGGTCCCAAACCAGCGGCTTATTTTGCCCGTCTTATCATAGAATGGCGCTGCCCTTCCCAGGATCCAGATATATTCGCCACTGAGGTTCTTCAGGCGGTATTCCAGTTCATAAGGTTCACCGGTTTCCAGCGAGCGGAGCCACACTTCTCTGATTCTGTCTGCATCATCGGGATGGAAAATCCTGTACCAGTCGGCCTCACCTTCTGCCGGGTTAAGCCTGCCCACAAAATCTTCCCAGCGCTTATTGTAATAGGTTAGGATACCTTTCTCATTTGTTATCCAGACCATCTGGATAATTGAGTCGGCAAGCTGCCTGAACTGCTGTTCACTTTCGGCAAGTTCGCGGGAGCGGTCTTCCACGCGCTGTTCAAGTTCAGAATACAGCGTTTGCAGATTAAGCTGTGCATGCATGAGCTCTTCGTTCATCATTCCCAGTTCATCGTTGAGCATTGCCAGTTCTTCATTGGAGTCATACAGTTCTTCATTCGAAGCCGTGATCTCCTCATTTGCAGCAGCAAGCTCTTCATTCGCGGCCGATAGTTCCTCATTGATCACCGCAAGTTCTTTACCTAATTCCTGCTCGCGCTCCAGGCCTTCGGTAACTGATTGTCTGCTGATGATTCTTTCTGTTATATTGTATGTAGTGACCAGCAGGCAGTCTTTATTTTTTTCTGTAGCAGGAATATATACTATCTCCAGTTCCCACCAGCTGGTTTCCATTTTCCCAGGCTCAGCCGAAGGGATATCGTAATGAAATGGCGGCATGTATATAGTTTCGCGATTGATAACCGCGCGCGTGAGCGCATCTGGCAGCACTGTAGCACCTTCGCCTACTGCCTGTTCAGGAGCATAAACTTCCCATAACGTTTTACCCCTGATATCTTTTCCTATGTTGTGTGTAGCAATTTCGTAAGCCCCGTTATAGTCTAAGATGGTAAAATCAGGCACCTCAGCTTTTAAAATCACACGAGGCACTGCAGTATCAAATAGGGCTTTGAAAAGAGAGTCGTTAAATAGATCCATGCTTTCAGGTAGGTATAGCAGGATAAATATAGTATTTATAGCGATTTGAAATAGTGGCATTCGTCACATTATTCCAGCGGGTTGTGAGAAAAAAAAAGAGCCTGAGGCATTTGCCCCAGACTCCATGGCAACTATGGTGTGGTTTTAGTTTACTCGCTTCCGAAGAGTCTGTCATCAATCATGTCCAGGATACCGCCCCATGTATAGAGATAGGTTCCCCGTACCCTGTTAAATTTAAGGTATTTTTCCTTTCGCCAGCGGTAGGCTGTTTTAGCACAGATCTGAAATATCAGCATGATGTCCTGGCTATTCAGAAAAATTTTTAGAAATGATTTTTCAAGACGTTTCCGGCTTTTCTCAGGCCTCAGCATGAGCAGTGCATTTTGCACCTTTTGTAATTTTAGGTAGTCTTCGTCGTTCATACGTTAAAGTTTAAGAGTGAAAAAATCTGGTTAGTTTATTATTGCATCCAGATGATCAAGCACGCGTTCTTAATCTTCCGAACCGATAATCAATTTGTTAGCACATTTATTTAAAGTTTTAATCATATTCAAATTCTCCGTCTTCTCAGCATATTTCCCTATACCTATGATTATACCCTTTTTAAAATTGGGTGGAAGATCATAGGCTGCAGAATCAACCACATCTATTTTTTCATCCGCTAACAAAGCAATTGCATTTTCCCTGAACAATCCTTTCAAAGGCTCCAGGTATATAGCATACCCATTACTGAACCTGATGCCCCTGGATTTCCACTTCCCGTCAGTTAGTAACTCATTGACAACCTCATTTTTATTTGATGCCATATTTTCTTCTACTTTGAGCTCTTTTTTGCCGAGTTGACCTCCAGCACACATATCTAGCATTGCAAAGCCAAGTTCTGGTGCAATTTCAGCTCCACTTGTCACAAATGCGCGCTGCAGCTCCCGTATTGTCTTTTTGGAAGACGCAACAATCTTAAGCCTTTGCAGTTCCTGATCGTAGATACTAAAAGATCTGACCAGCAGCAGAAAGTCCTTACTGCAGGGAAAGAATTCTTTGAGGAACCGTGTGCTAAGACCTTTGTCAGGATAATTATATTCAATCACGATTCTGAATCCATGTTGCTTCTGCAGCAGGAGCATTCTCTCAATTCTTTCCGGTGCCGCAAAATAATCAGGACGTACTGGTGATGTAAGATCAAGATATAGGATTTGAACATTGAATTTTTTGCAGAGCCTGTCCAGATCTTGCACATTTATCCCTTTATCATCTGACAATACAAATTCTACATCCCTCTTTGCATCCCGGATTTTCGCCCTGATTTCCTGCAAAGAACCCCGGGGCATTACCCATTTTCCACGCAGCGACATAAACTTTCTGCAAATAGAAAATATCAACGTGTTCCGGTGTGGCACCAATTCCACCTCTTCTTTCCCGAATGAAGTGCCTGTGCTTTCTGTTACCAATTCTGCACAGACATCCAGTAATCCATTGATCGCCGATGGCCGACTGAGATTTGGTTGCAATGATTTATATAGCTCTTTCTGGTTGTTCAAAAATTTGGCGAAACCAATAGACTGGGTACGCGAGTCTTCAAAATCTATGCGATTAAGTAAAATCCTTAAGTCATTTACTTTTGCAAGTTCCTTTTTCGCCTCTTGTATCCAGGTTTTTTGGGGCGGTTCCGAAACTATTCTCGAACCTCCAGCACCATTGGTCTCTACAATACCCATGTCCTTCAACCTTGCTATCATCAGTTTAACTCCGCTACTGCTCATTTCCGTGCACTTAACCAACTCAGTTTGCCTGGGAAGAAAAGTGCCGTACGGTATCGATTTATCAATACACACAGCATGAAAAACACCCTCCGCAAGCACTTTATGTAAGGGTTCTTTGCCACAATATTCTTTCTTAAGCGTTTTAATTAACAAAACAACAATATCAATCATAATCTAAGCTAATACCACAAATATACAGGCAAAGTGTCAAAATTATCCAGCAAACAGCAGGTATTTTACATCATCGACAATTCATAGGGTAAATTGATAATTTTAAAAAAACCTATTAAATCATTTTAGCAATGTCATTTCCAAGCATTTATATCCGTCATTTTGCTGTTACGCATTTTATCATATGAAATCTTCAGGTGGAAAAATAAAATTTTTTACAGCAATTTTTTAACCTTAATAAATACGAACACACTGATTGCAAGCACAAGTATTACCACTATAACGCTTTTTATATTGAAATAATTTATCCTCGAGAACTTATTTTTTGAAGCGGAAACAGTAGACTTATCCTCCAACTGCTGAACAGATGTCTGTCTGGAATTCTCCTCTGTGTTTAAACTAATCTTCGAGTCACTTTTTATGTGCCGGTTCCCACGCATTAGGACGCTATCGAACTCACCGGCAAAGCCTTCACCCTGTATGAATTTCAATTGACCTTTTGGCCAGAACCTGATTGTATAGTCAGCCTGGATGTCATCTTTCCGCAGGCTGGTCTGCTGACCCCTGCTTTTTGAATCAGACTCAGCAGCAGTTTTAACAACAGACTCCAGCTTTGCGTTTTGCGAACCTTCTTCCGTAGTTTTGCCCGTACTTTTTAAAAGAGCACACCCTTCCACAGCCAATACTATTGGCAGCAGATAATCTAGTTTTTTCATCTTATTTCCCTCCTTTCTGTTATCCAGTCGGCAATACTGTGGATGGTTCTCAAATGCCTTACCCTACGGTAAACACCGTCACCTTCCCTTGCCCCCGGTACGTTTGTATTTCCTTCTATTGTAAAAACGTAACTCCCTTTTTGGCTGGCAACCAGCCCCACATGAGCAATCCTTTTGTATTCAGGGAAATAGATGCCCACAACATTGCCCGGCAGGGCTGATCTTGCAAGTCTGTTTTTCGGAAAAAGATCGGGCGACCAGGCAGTTCTTGGTTGGGGAAAACCGGCTTTGGCATATACCCATGACACGAATGCTGCACACCAGGGCTGCCCCTTCTTTAGCTTAACAACCGAGAGGTAGGCTTCAACTTTCGGCCCGTCATTATGCCCGGTCAGCTCTCTTGTTCCAAGTTCGCCACTTGCAATCTCAGTAATTGTAAATCGTGAAGGGTTACGGGGTGTATGTTTTAAGATCCTGATCAGCAGATCGCGTCGATACAGGCTATTGCTGCTAATATAAATAAAGCAAAGGATGCCCAGAAAAAGCTTAATTGTTGCCATGATGTGAGGTAGTTAAATTTGTTAATCATTTTATTTATTTCAGGTAGACCTGCCATGGTCCAGAAGTGCCGGAGTAACCACCAGCACAATCCTACGACGAGCAGAAAGGTAATGAGGCCCAGTACGATCAGGAGCCAGGTATTTTGTTCAACATATCCTGCGGTAGGGTCATTGCTGTGGAACCAAACCGGGAAAATAATCCAGATGAGCCACAGTATAACAAAGAGATGTTTGGGATCAAACTTCAGGTTCATACCCTGAAGCAGCTGCGGAAATTTAAGGTACAGTGGTACCTTCAAAACTTTAGTGTTCATAGCGTTAGTTTTTAAGTAAATATTTGGGTTAATTTAAGTTCGCTTCAAAGATGCCCGGCAGCCCTCATAAAACTGCCAGGCGATCTTTTGCTAACTAATTATAGCACAGACTAGTAAGCAATTAAGCAGTGATCACAAAACCACTGATGTACTCAGATGTTGAGGCCTTCGTTCCTTCTGCCGATACAAACATCAGCCAGGCATGCAAAGGCCCACCTGCAAACAAGCGCGGTATGGTGGAGGTTATTTTATAATCTCCCCTCGTAAAGACATCGTTGTAGTAAATACGATTATGTAAAGGATCATACACTACTAACATTACTTTATCGAGATCGCGTTCCGCTTTTTCTGCCGGATCAATATCTGCCGGATCCCAGGTCACAGTAAAATCACCGTCGGCAGCCATAACCAGCTGCAAAGTGTTTGAACTTTCAAGCCTGCCTTTGCTCAACTTCACATTTGGAAAGTCGATTTTGTAATTTGGTGCGATACCTGTTACGGCATTATCAATGTTGTATTGCACCGCAGCTGCAAATGGCAGCAATTCATCGGCATTGTCCTGAAATCCTAAGTCGGTGAACTTTTTGAAGTTCCCAACAAAGCTGGTTACCAAACCAAACTTAGTTCGCTGATTGATTTGTTTAACCTTTGGTGGTTTGCTTGTTGGTTCAGATTTGATTTTTACGATTGTGTAGCCTTTTACACCTTTTTGTGCGACTACGGGTCCTACCTTACCTCTTGTTCCGGCCAGGAGCCCATTAAATGATTTTCCCATTTTAATAAAATTTAATTTGTTAATGAATTTGTTAATTCAAGTTGTCTGCTACCGGTAGTTTAAACTTGCTGAACAAATGTAAATGAGAATTTCATAACTTCCTAATATTTAGGCACCTATGTCCGCTCAAGTCCATCGTTGTCCTTCAAAGTCCACTCTTAAATGGGTTGTTTCATTCCAAAAAAGGTTGTCAGTTAAATATGGCAACCTTTTTTGGAGTGAGACAAACTTACTTTGAAGAAAAAAAAGCCTTTGATCTCTCAAAGGCTTGTCTCTTAAACTCCAATTACATTAACCGGTTACTCAAACTTTACTATTTGAATCCAGCGCTTACGGGAATCCTGTTCATATACACCAGGAGTAATGAAAGCTCCGATAATGCAGGACGGATTCATCGTTTTACGAACCACCTCCTGCCATCCGGTTTTGCCTGCGATCATAAATTTCAGGGACATCTTAGCCAGGCAAAGGCAGCCTGCAGGCACTTTAAAATCAAAGTTTTGTACTTCTACGGTACCCATGTCTTTTGTAAACTCCATAGTTTTCTTTTCTGCCTTGCCTAACATCAAGCCATCCCTTAGTCTTAGCAGGGACATGCTCACTGTTAACTGGCATTTAAAGCTGCCCGGAGAAAAACTAAACTGTTCAGCAACCTTAAAGTCATAAATCTTGACCTGCATCACTCCATCTTTAATGGTGACATCTGTAGACATCGCCTGTATACGCTTCATCATACAATAAATGTTGAAATCGAATCCTACAAGCCTCGCGAAACTATCCTGGTTAAACGTGTACCGCTTGGTCTTGCGATCCTGGCATTCACCTAAGATCTCAACGAGTGTGCTTATAAGACGTTCACCGGCCGTGGGATCAAATGCAGTTCCAACGTTGACTTCGAACGTTTTCCTGATTTCTGCACCGAGTGAAGATGCCATACCGAATCTCCGTCCGGCAATTTTAGTTTTTTTTGTTTGCTTGATAGTTCCCGGTTCTGGTTTGATTGAAACCCGTTGTTTTCCCCGTACTACTCTGTAAATCAGCGGACCTAGTGCGCCTCTTAGAAATTTTCCATCTTTGATAGCCATGATATTTGTTTTTAGTGTAAACAAATGTAAATCATGGCTTTATAAAATAATAATTTGCCCGTTGGCATGTCCCCTCAAGTCCACTGATGTCCTCAGGAGTCCTATCTGTTGTTAATATTTTATGAAAAATGGACTGAATCCTGTGAAATTTCAAGGGCAAAGATTAGGGCAATCTCAATTGATGCATTGCCTGTGACTTCAACATAATTACAAGTGGGGTGCAAAACTAGTCCGATTTTTTAGCCTTAAGCTGTTGGACTAGATTTGCAATCCAATTGCAGCTAACTTGCACTCATAGACAAGGCAGCAACATTAAAGCTCTATCGCTTCATAAACTCATATCTTCCCCTCAGCTGATCTACAAATCCCTCACAATATTCATTGTAATGTACTTTCAGTATCAGCAATTTAAATTCTTTTTGATGAAAGAAACTCATTACCTGGCAATCTGTAAAAGATTTCAATAAATAATAGGTCTTTGGATCAGCATCAGTATTCACAAAAAAGACTGTGTTTTTAAGATATGATGGCGTATAAATTTGCTTACCCAGTTTAAACCGCAGCTCCAGTTTGTAGTAATCATCAAACTCTTTCCAGATGAAACAGAGCTCAGGCGTTTCGCTGCTAAATTTGCACTGCTTTAAATCATGCTTCCGCGGCTTCCGTTTAACATTGCGCATTCCATACGTAAAGTAGTAATGCGTGTATAATCTTCCTGCAAGAATAGGCATGGCTTGTTGCCAGAGGCGATAAATCTTCGGAAAGTTTCGCCTGTTATTTTGGTCTTTCTCTTCACGCAGATGTCTTTCGTGTACATAGACTACAAGATCCATACGGGCTATTTTTTTCATGGCGATACAGAGCTCTACCAATTGCTCCTGCTCATCAGTCAGTTTTGCCAGGAACAGGTCATTCTCATTCAGCACATACGATTTAAAGCCTTTGATAAATGTTTTATTTCTATCCAGAACACCCAGATAGGGAACAAGAAAAGGCCAATGGTTGCTGTGCCAGCTTGTAGGATGCGTATCTGCCAGACAGAAGCCCAATACAGGTTCATCATTTTTTGGAACTGTTTCAGCAATAGTTGGAACTACGGGATGTGCAGCAGAAGGCTCGTCAATTAACACAGGAAGTTGCTGGCCAGGCTTATATATTCCGTGGTACCGCGTTTTTAAGTAGAAAATTGCTTCACCGCTGATTTGTTTAATGGCTAGAAACTTTGATCCCCCGGTTTTGTGGTCAAAAAATCCGGGCCAGTAAAACTCTTCAAAATCGAACTCATGATGTGGATCCATTAATTTGTGTATAGCAAAATAGGCGTAACGGCTCAAATAGCTTTCATCAGTATCTACACTGCAGCTTACCAGCAGTTCTGAATCCGTTACCTTAAAATATACTTTCTCTTCAGCTTCCTGCTCTATCTTTACCGCCAAAGTGAGCATTTCATAAGCAAATTCTAGCTGTTTGATATAAATCCTCATATATCCTCTTACAGGCTTTCTGAAAGCTGAATGGCTATTTAAGGTTTGTAAAGTCAGTTTCCTAGTGCCAGGAGTAAATGGCAAGCTATAATAACTATCCATACTGAACCTCGCTTTCCTTTTGCACATGCTGTTTGTAGAATTCTGCTTCTAAAGCAAGAGTTTTAATCTTACCTTCACACATCACTGCTGTCAGTTTGAGAAAGGCGGATACCTGATTGTATAATTTCTCCGCATCGGATTGTTCTACATGGAAGTCGTCCCTGTAACGGGCGGCAGAATAGCTTTTCACCATTAGATCAAAAAGTCTATTCCCGTTGCTGAGGAACACCTCAGACAGCTCTGGACAAAAACAATCACACAGATTTAGCAACCTGTACAGATTATGAATATCTGAACGATAAGCTAAATGCACCCTGATTAAGCCGATACAACATTGTTCAACTACCTGATGCATCATAAATACGCTCAGGTGATATTTCCCTGTCCGCAGGCATTCTTGTGCACTTTCAAGGAAACCTATAGCGAGCAACCTTCGGTGGTCGTAATGTTTTTTAGCTTTTAATGCTGCCTGTGTTGGAATAAACTCCGCTACCTGAAAGGACTTTATCGTTGAATCCTGACTGTATAGCAATTCTCCATGGTTAGCAACGCTGATAAAAAATCTGTTATTGGCTTTCACCGCCGCTGTAATTGTTTCCTTTCCATGAACCAGTATAGTAATTGATCCATGCAGGAAATGGTCATTTGCATAGTTTTGTACTTCATGTTCAATTCTGGTGGCACTTTCAATTACCATCAACAGGTGATACTTGTGGTTTTCAATAGCATTACGTTCTATGAAGCAACCTTCGCTAAAACTGGAATCCCCGATCCTGCCAAAGCAATAGATGTATAGGGGCTTAAATTTTTCAGCCAGCACTTTGACAAATGCTGCAAACTGTTCCTGATGGGGTTTTCGTGGCAATGGATAATGTATTTTCATGTGGTTTATTTTGGTTAGTATATTTGATTATGATTGATTAGAATGGCACAGCTCATTCATCTTTTCCGCCCATTCTTTGATTAGCGGTCTAAAAAGCAACAGACGTTTTTTGTGATTCTTTATAGTCTTTACCGATTTTAACAGGCCGACAAGCTTCTGATCATATTCACGAATGGTAGCTGTCTGAGCGTCTGATCTTGGCAGGGACACCCCTTCTTTATCTTCCCATAAGTTTTCAAAAAAATTCATTACGGCTTGATTATTAAACTTGTCTTCCGGATAGGAATGTGCGTAAAGATGTGCCATGGAGATTCTCCTCATGTAGATTTGAATATACTTCCTGATCTTGATGCCGAAATCCATATTGATCAGCATAAAGTTGAAACTCAGCATTAGCACTCCTCCTTCTTCAAGCAATACTTCCTGAGGGTAATTGATCAACGGCCGCAGCTCTTTTTCCCATTTATTGATCAGGGCTATACTTTTTTTATCATGCTGCATAGCTGAAAGGCTCTGATCATTGCTCAGGTCAATCAGGAGTTTACCGTACCTCTGATTTAATGCATCAACAGCCGGATCAACATATATTTTAGTACTCCGCTGGAAATCAGCCATTCCATGTCTGATCCTTGATAGGATACCTGACTTTTCCTGGTAACTGCGTGTGCTGAAATACGGATAAAACCGGAAGCCATCTATATACCGTTGCACGAGCCCAGCCGGATCCATATGCAGTGTAATTACCGTCTCCCTCAAATCCTGAGGAAGACGGATTGGGCTGCTAACATTCTTCATAACGGTACGGTTCCTCCGATGAGCCTGTAATCCGTAATTTCACATCATCACCTTCATCTCCACAAAACCTTTGCAAAGCGTATTGGATGTAGACGGGATTTAAGGGATCTGGACGTAGGCTATTGATGGTCTGGAATATTTCATAAGGCAGCTTTGCCTCATAGAAATAACCGGAGCGGATCAGCACGTCAATTGTGTCGCTCACTATACCTAAGGTTTCGTTGCTTTTCTCCAGATCTTCAAGTTCCTGGAACTCATCTTCCTGAAGTCTGAACAAAGCTTCTTCCTGGCCTTGCCAATTAACTCTAGAATAAGTATGAACGATTTTAAATTGATTAAACTCTTTATTCACGACTATCTGTAATTCATCCTCGTTGTTGATAGTTGAGAATAGGCTTTGGGGATTGGTCTCTTCCAAAGCCATGGAAATTCTCTCCAGTTCATTTATGGAATAAAATGGTTCTTGTAGTGATTCAATATCCTGGATGTGATCACTAGGTGCACCAATCAGAAAGTTCAGTTGATCGGCAGAATAGCCTTTTGCGATTCTTTTCAGCATAACGCGGTAGATGGTTGCTAATTGGAAAGCGGGTATTGTTTCGGTGGTTGTCATTTTGGTTTTTTGTTTAAGGTTAATTATTGAACAGTTGTGTTTTTACTGGATGCTAGAGTTGGGATTTCAATGGGCTTGTTTTCAAGCGCCAGATTTATATTTTCTTCTGTTATCGCGTAGGAATTGGTAATGGCGATTATTTTTCTTTTTCTGTCAATCCATATGTATTGCGTTGATTTTACTTGAGGGAATAGCTTCGTAAAAACCCTATCATCGGTTACTAATGGTATCCATGAAGGAGATGGAGGAGGATCTATAAGTAGTGATGACAGTATTTTCGATTCAGTTTCTGGTGTAACCTTGAGGAATTGCACATTGTAGTTATTCACCCATTCAAGGTTTTCTAATGTTTGGTATTCCGCAGTATATTCGACAGCCTTGGATGACCATAATTGAATGATCATGAGTTTGAAGTCCATATCACTAAGGGCATACCGGGTTGCTTTATAGTTGTGGATCTTGTTCAGAATAATTTCCGGCAACCTCTGCCCCACGCGCAAGGGTTTGATCTGGTTTTCTAGCTTTTGGCTGTGTGAATGGGTGCTTAAAAGAAGACAAAGCGTGGCCACAACGAGTGTTTTCATTGTTATTTTCATATTTAAAATGTTGATTTTAAAAGGTTAGGAAATTCGAGAGATGGATCGATTACTCAGCACAGAAATAGCTGATCGATCAAAATTTCAGTCAATCGGGTGGCCTATGAAACCGGCAATCTTGACCATAGACTTGAGGACTTAGTTGAGGAAATGAAGCACATAAAGAATTCGCAGAATATCCGGCGTGATCGATTGAACACGAATCAATAACTTCGTGCATAAAATAAATGCTCTCGTAGGTGTTGGTAGGATTGGCTGTACTGTTGGCGATTGTGACTTTCTTCTTTTTCATTTGGAAACTATTGATTTAGAATTCTCAATAGAACCATGTACAAGAAATGAAAAAGGGCCTTTGACAAATACAGGTCCGACAACAGTTCTTGTAGCCCAAGCTACCCGGTGGAAATCGGGGAATAGTAAACTATTCGGACACTACAATAAGCTGCGCCGGACCTATATTTGCAAATATAAGCAACCCGGTGCACTACTTATTACCTGTGTCCTGTAAATTTCCACATTTGCTTGGACGAGGTTCTTAAATAGAACACCTCAATATTTTTGAGATGTTACAAAAATTATATCTTGTTTAACAATTAGTCATACATATTTTACTTTTTCAGTACAAATATAACCATTAAGAATTAATTAAACAATATGGAAATTAAATTATTTGAATGATAAATCGATTGATTCGAGCAATATCTGAATGCTTTGCTCCGATCAGAGAATGTAAATTATTCTTTTGTCTCGAACTAATTAATAGATAGACCTTGACAGTTCAATTGAGACTAGAAGATTATGAGTCTTCTAGCCTGACCGCCCTATTATGATGCAAAATGTGCTTTTCTGACTTACAGAAGCAATTTACAAACTATTTTTGAAACCGAAAAATTTTGCTCCGTTAAGTATTTGTTACGGTTTTTACCGAGAATGCTATTTGCTTAGAATGCAATCTTCCATTACGAAATTGTAATACAATACATCCAGACTTATTTATCAGCTATATATAATCCTAACAGAAATCTGCTCTACACAAAAAGTTTAATCTCAAGAACTTGATATTAGCGAAGCACGCCCGAAAGCTTGATGTGTGTCGATATACTGGCTAGTTAAATTTCAAACTAACTTAAAAGGTCAAACATAATTTAACTTTGCCATGAATAATAAATAATTATCAATGTTAGTTGTCGATATCGCTTTACAACTTGTACGAAATTATTATCTACCGTTACCGGTAATTCTGCTGAAAAGTGATGTATTTGCCTGTCCTTTTCTGAATAATTATGGTAGTTGGCTAATTCCTTAATTTTCCAAAAGTTTCAAGCTCCAAAAATTTTGAATTAAACACTCCAGATGGTATCTTTTTCTGCAACAGGCTATGGAAATTTTCGTCATGGGTTGACAAAATAATCTGTTTACCAAAATTCACGACCAGGCTACGAATAAGGTCTATTGTCGACAAAATATTGATGCTATCAAGCGACTGGATTGGGTCGTCGATGAAGATACAATTAATTTGTTCCCCATCGTCATCGCGCGCATTCAGTGCTTTGGCCAAAAAGATGCTTAAGCTAAGAATGTTGGTCTGTGCGGTACTGAAATATAAGTTGGGAATGATGTGTTCATCTTCCGATCCGGTAACGAAGACATTCAATTTTGGCTTATTATCGTTAAAATCGCACTTAAATTTTATGCGTTTATAGTTCGGATGCGGATCTATCTTTTGATACAATTGATTGATGAGGTCCTCGTAAAAGAAGGATTGAATCTGTTCGTCGATGATCGCAGCTAAGCGATTCTTCTCACTGTAAAGGCGTTCGTTCAACTTTTCAGTTAAGAACGAAAGTCTTTCGTTGACCTTTTCGATCTTGTCCCGCCCGGCAGTATAACGGAGCAATGGCATTACGTTGCTCTTAAACCCTTCTATTTTCTCCAGTTCTTCGATCAATATCTTTGTGCGTTCTGCACTTTCCCTGATGTTGTTCTCGGCTTGGTTCAATAGATCTGTTTCGTTGCCGGCCACCTGATCAAATTGGGGCGATAAGTATCGGGATAGGAAGGTTTCAAACCCATTCACGAATTCGCTGCTCTGACGCAACTGCTCTTCCAACGTCGTTATATCGGTACTAAGCTTCAGCTCATTGTATTCTTTCAATCCTTCAGAAAGTGTACGGATCTCGTCAGATACCTGTTTCTCATCGAGTATGACGGTCTCCAGGTCTTTATTGAGCGCGGTCAGCAAGGAGGCGATTTCTTCAGCGCCATAATCAGTATATCCTTTTTTACGAAAGAACTGGTCAACGTTAATGAATTCCTCGGTAAGGCGGAAGGCCCGCATGCCGTTCTCGATGTTCTGGATCGTCTTTCGCCAAGATTCTATGAAGGTCCTTTGGTCATCCAATTTCTTCTGCAACTCCGCGATAGCATCCAATTTAGATTTGGAAGATTTCTGTTGCTCGCTGAGCCGCTGTTCAAGCAATGCCGAATAATCCGTTATCGATACACCATTGATCCTCACAAACAGGTCTTTCTGTTTCGCCTCTGATGCAGCGAGGCGTGCCCTGATCTGTTCCCTTTGGGCTATCAATTGTCCTTTCTGAAGATTGAGTCGGGTGGCATTGTTTTTCAAAGCAGCGAGTTCCTTATTCAAGATATCCAATATTTCCCGCTTTGCTTCGCTGATGCCGTTAACCTTACCCGATATAGCAGTGTTCAATTCATTTTTTGCGGCTATCTTTTCCTGTAAAACATCATTGAGTAATGGGTTCTTCAATATCCGCTCGGAAAGTATTTCAAAACTTTCGTATTGCTGGAGGCAGACGGGGCAGGTATCGGTGTTGCTTTTATTGACAAATGCTGAGGAAAGGACGACCAGTTGTTTAAGCTCGTTATTGAGGTCTGTCTGGCTGGCGATCTCGCCTTCTATCCGCTTTAGTTCAGCATTCAATTTTTTGAGGTCTTCCTCAAGTGTGTTGATCACCGAAAGGCGTTGGGCGATCTCCGGTGTGTAGTCCGTCCTGGCCTCGTAATCATTTTTTGAGATCAGGTCGAGAAAGACAGAACTCCTCCTTTGCTGTTCGGTATTTAGCTGGGTTTCCTTATCGTTAGTATCGATATTTTGAACGAGCGTTTTTAACTGTTCGTTGATCTGTTCTATCTCAACGGTCAACTCGTTGATCGAACGCTCGATATTTGGCAGGTCGGATTGCCGCTGCGTAAGATCGAAAAGGGCAGCATTGATCGCCTTTAACTCCGCCTGGGCATTTGTTAGCAGCGTATTGATCCGGGTAAGTTCGTTCTCCGCGTCCAAAACTTTGCGCTTTTGGCTGTCCATCTCAACTGATTGCTCGCTGATCCTTTGGGTGCTGTTCAGGTAAAGCGGAAATTGCCTTGATATGTCTTCCGCTTCTTTATGATCTGCAGCGGTCTGGTTAAGCAATATCACGATATGCGCAAGCCTATTCCTTGCTTTGCTAAGTTCCAGGAACCGGGCCTGCGCTGCCTTCAGTACCTTTAACCTTTCCTCATCGCTGTCCTTCTTTTTACAGAGCATGCCATATTCGTCTTTTTTGAATTGCTGCTCCCTGATCTGGTCGAGATCGGTCGTGGTCGAAGTGAGGTGATTTTGCAACTCCACTAACCTTTCGGAGATCGTATCTGAGAATTGAAGGAAATCGGTCTCGGAAAATTCGGGTGTTATTTTCTCTATCGTTTCGCCTTGTTTAATCAGTTCAGCTATACGCAGGTTGATCTTTTCAAGCACCTGGTCGTCCACATCTTTTGGAAGGTCGAGCTCGAGCTTTTCTACCTCTTTGCGAAGTTGTTCGATCTCGTTCTCATTGACCTTTATCAGGCAGAGGATGTTCGTATAGATCCTGTTCAGATCAGCGTCCCCGAAAAGCTTCATGAACTTATCGTAACGTTCTCCTGGATCATCCTCACGCAAAAATGCATCGATATTGTCCTGCGTCAGGATAACATCGCGGAACTTGATCGCCTCCGTTATCTTTTCATCGAAATGATAATCAGAGCTATCGATCCTTCCCTTTTTCAGGGAGCGGAATTTTGGCTGGGGCTGATTCAGTAAATGTAGTCGCACAAAACTCTCGCGGTCGGCGGGACTGTTCTTATTACGCAGGATAAATTGCCGGGACTTTTTGTTAGCCAACTCATAATTGAGGTGCTTTTCATCACTTGCATAGCTTTTGATGCGATTTTGCCTGATGAAACGGTAGATGTTAGCGGTGACGCCCCATTCGACAGCATCGTAAAACGATGTCTTTCCAAATCCGTTCGGCGCGTACAGTGATACAAAGTCGGCCGTCTTGCCATCGGGCAATGTAAAGTCGAAAGTACAATCTTTTAATTCGTCATAGACCCTGAAGGCCTGTATCTCAACTTTGCTGATCTTCATCTTTAATGTTCTGAGCTATCTGTGAAAGGATCTGTTCTGATTCCGTTATAGACTGTTTGCCGGGTTTGAGGGCCATATCTTTGATCAGGCCCCATATCGCCGAGTCAGTACCGGTATCGAGCGAAAGCGTGATCTTCTTTGTTTCTTCCGGGTCATAAATAATATCAACGTTCGTTATGTGTTCATTGATAATATCGCTGATGCCGATGTCGGAAATCTCTTCGTCGTAATTATCTAATACGATCTTTCTGCTGGAGAACCGGTCATTCTCGATCTTATACTTCAGGGCAAGTGAAATCTCTGACCTGCATATGTGGAACATGTATATATTCCACATATCGAAATCTTCGGTCAGCTCTGCTTGGTAAAGCCCTGCAACATTTCCGGAGACATTATTCCATGTCTTTTCAAGCTGCTTTTCTTCTTCAAAATAAAAGACAAAAACGCTGACATTCGCTTTGTATTCGATCAGCTTGAAGGTGACGAACTCGTTTGGATAACGCTCCCGGAAGAACTGGGTGATATCGTGATTATGCGAAGATAGCATGGAATTCAGTTTTAAGTTTTTCTAAAAGTTCAGTCTCATTCAGTGCAGAGAAGTTAAAGTATTCGTCTTCTTTATCGATGATCCCCATACGCTGGAAGGCATATAAATGCATCAATTTGAAATTTTGCAGTGGGTGTGTGAGGCCGATATCGATTTGCATCTGTTTCTTCGTCACCGGGTTCGCACTGATGATGTTTGGGATCATTTTAGTGGCAATGACCCATTTTACGGGTGTTGCCTGAGTGGCGACGATCACCTTTGCGTTCAGAGGCATGCCGTAGAAGTTCGAGCTGAAGATTTTAGGTAATTCGTTTGTCCAATCACCATCTGTATCCGAATAGATCAGACGAAACTCGTTAAAAAGACTTTCGATGTTTTGTTCGTTGATTTGCTCTTCCTTAATGATGCGTAGAATCACCAGGAACTCCAGCCATGCGATCCAAAGGCCGCGGCTGCCAAGAACTGTTTCAGCTTCCTCGTATACCAGCAGCTTATCGGTAAAAAAGTCCCTGATCACTGTCGGAGTGAGCTTGTTTTCGATAATCTCTTCGGTAATATCCTGCAAGAATGCTCGAGTAAAATCCATTTGCGCTCCGCCATAGCAACCATCTAACTTTAGCGCATAGCTTTTTAAGGTCGAAAAGCAAAGCAGGTGTTCGGAAACTAAAGGTACGAGTTCCTTGTGCTTTGCTATGATCTCGTCAAAGAACGCTAAGGGCATGATGTCGACGTTATTCAACATCTCATCATCATCGTCAGCGGCCATTTTGGACTGAATCCCCACAAGATAGTGTTGTCCATTAGCAGAATAGAAGATACCGCCTCCTGAATGCCCGACAATCTCGCCGTATGTGGACGGTGTACTGAGCTTGCATTCAACGTAATTGTATTCCTTTGCGTTCCGGGAGGTCAGTTTATCCATCCTGAAGCCATAAGGTTTTTTTGACCGGCTATTGGGGAAACCGGCGAGCGTCATCTCTGTTTCGACGGTCAACGGCGTTTCCCACCTCGCAATAGATTCGATCTGCGGGAGGTGCTCCACCTTCAATATCGCGGCGTCTTTGTGAATATTATCGTTCAGGAACGGGCCTGCCAATACTTTGAGTGGTACTTCCTTTGGGTTTCCATCCCCTTCGATGAAACGCTTCTTAACGGTTATATTTTGTCCTTCGACCAAATGTTTCGCGGTCAGTACATACATATAGTCGACCCCATGCACTTTGAAAATGCAGCCACTTCCCCCACAGACGATCAGCGAAAAATCAATGTAGTCGTGTTTCATTCTTCCTCAATAACAATTCCGTCCAGGGCGCTGGCTGTCCTGAACTCTATAAATTTACGATCTTCTGCTGTAAAGATATCGTCGATACGGTTTGGATAGTTGAACCTGATCAGCGGGTTCGTTTTACTTTTCAGGATCTTGGCAAGACCTTTTTTGTCCGGATGGCCATGTTTATTGCCGTTCGTGGTCACTACGAACTGGTCGGTATCTATCATTTCCAAAAGCTCCAGGCTGATATTGCGGTTACTGCCATGGTGGCTGAGCTTAACAACCTGGGCCAGAATAGGATCCTCTTTATCATGTTCAAAGATCTTAAATCCGTTAATGAGCGTGTCAGCGTGGGCATCGGCAAGGAAAAGGTAATTTTTCTTGTTGTAGACCCAAATGAAAGCTATGGAGCTGCCGTTATGAATGCTCCCATCGGGATCTGAGATAAGGCCGGCTAGATAGTATTCTAAACTCTGGTCGTAGTCGGTCGCTACCGAGGTCATTGAATCTGACGCTTCCCTGAACCATTTGTCCTGCAAGGCCTTTAGGCCGGCCCTGGACGGTGACAGTATCTTAAAGGTTGATCCTTTAAATTCAAGACATTGCCCTTGTACGACAACAGATTCGTCCCATATCTGGGCTTCACGTATAAGCTTCTCGAAGGTCACCCCTTGATTGACACCTGTATTTGTCGTGTCCTGTGGAACCACGGACAACTCTGGGATCTTTACTTCGGGCTCCTTCAGGTATCCGGCAATGGTCTTACCGCTATTGAACCAGACTTCGCCGATAAGGCCTAGGGCGTCCTCGTCAATTTCTAACCATTTGAGTATCCCACCGATATGATCATCGTCAATATGCGTAAGGATCAGGAGGTCGATCTTTTCCTTGCGTTGTCTGATCCCTTCCACGAGTAATTTGAGCGGGCCGCTTATGATGGTATTCTTTTTTCCTTTAGTCTGGTAGGTCTGTTTGGTCCCGCCATCGATCAGAATGTTGACGATGGTATTTTCGTAGACGTAAGTAATACAGATGGCGTCTCCATTGTATGCCGGTAAAAAATCAATACGCATTCTAATAAGGTTTATGGTAAATATAGCTTTTTGACGTTAATTGGCAATTCAAATGACAAAATAAAATCACACAATAGAGCTACTATTCCATGCGAATTGCACATTGATTATTTGAATTAATTTGTTGGCGGCAATGAACCAACATTGTACCGGTGTAAAGTAGTTTGTCGATGGATCCGAAGCGGTCCCGAATTGATTACGTTTCTGAAGCCCGCCGTATTTCACCAAGCTCATCCTACACACGGCCTTTAGCCCAGGCTACATTTCCGGCAAAAGGAAACGCTCATGTGCGCAGCTATTTCCCTACATAATATTTTGCTCTATTGAAAGAAGATTTTCATTAACTAGTTAATTTATAAGTTGGAGAAGATAAATTAGATATAAAAATCTTACCCTGTCAAATTCAAAAAGATTAGCTTTATAGATTAATCTTATCCTGTTAAAACCGAAATGGATTTTAAAAACCGGACCCTCACACAAATTGCAGACATGATCTGCGGAAATGCTCCATTTGAAAGATATTTCCGCTACAGGAGCAGCAAATTCTTAACAGACTTCTTTTATGATTCAGGCTCAGAATATGAGCATGACGGTAGCACCCGAGGCGTTTGGGTTACCGAAACCTTGAAGAAGGTCCTACAGGGGCCGAATACAGAGCCCAACATGCCAGCTGATGGCTTCCTTAAGGTAATTCAGGTACTGATGGATCAGTCAGACGCGAACAATGAAGATCATCAACGAAAAAACGCGCTTGACCTTTTAAATGTGGAGCTTGGCCGGGATGGCTTCGAGGCATTTTACGCGGAGGATCGTCAGTGCTATCTAAAGCACACGGGGTCCCAAAAAATACTTAAACCCTTTGCAAATCCCCATCGGCCTTTTTCGACAATAGAAGCAAAAAAGAAAGAAACGCTGATCGCTTACCTTGGCCATTGTTCGGAGGATGACCTAATCGAGGATATATTGTTGCCTTTATTACGTCAGCTTGGTTTCTATCGGATTACTGCTGCTGGCCATAAAGACAAGGCATTGGAATACGGAAAAGATATTTGGATGAAATACATGTTGCCAACTCAGCACATGCTGTATTTTGGCATCCAAGTTAAAAAAGGAAAACTCGACGCCGCGGGAATGTCCAAAACAGACAATGCTAATATCGGTGAAATACACAATCAGGTTAGCATGATGTTGGGTCATGAAATATTTGACCCGGAAATTGGCAAAAAGGTATTAGTCGATCATGCTTTTATCGTTGCAGGCGGCGAAATCACCAAGGCGGCGCGTAACTGGCTTGGCGGAAAACTCGATGCATCTAAACGCAGCCAGATTATGTTTATGGATAGAGAAGATATTCTTAATCTCTTTATTGTAAATAATCTGCCTTTGCCGGATGCCAGTTTGCCAAAAAACACTGCCGATGACGATGATGACCTACCGTTTTAATGCCACCAATTTTGAATCAGAATGATCTATAAAAAAGACGTTGTACAATTTGACCAGATTAGCCCATCAGATTTTGAAAGGCTGTGCTATGAGCTACTGTTAAAATATAATTTTACGGAATTGACGTGGCGGCAGGGAGGACAAGATAGAGGCCGTGATTTAGAAGGTAACCTATATTTTGAAAATCAATTCCAAACTCAAAAAACAAAGTGGTTTTTTGAGTGTAAAAAATATACGAACGGATTGAATGTGGATGATCTATCCACAAAGATTGCATGGGCTAATCTTAAAAAACCAGATTACCTGGTGATATTGGTTTCTTCGTACATCACCACTGCAACACGTGACTATCTCGAAGAAATGAAATCCATTTCGCATTACAAAACCATAGTTATTGAGGGCGAGGAGTTAAAGGACCGGTTAGTTCAATTCCCGGACCTGATAGAACGTTTTTTTACTATTGGCAGGTATCAAAAGTTATTTACAGAGATAAAAGACAATTGGTTAGCTTATAATATTTCACCAAGTTTTGAGGTCCTTAAATTACTCGGAGAAAACCTCGCCCCTCATACTTTTTCTAAAAATGATCTGGGGTTGTTATTTATAAGCCTTTACCATCAATATGAATTTTTTGAATGCAGGAACATGTTTTTCGGTGACTTTGATACTCGAATATTGAGTGTTTATTATGACCGTCTCAAAGAGGTTTCCAGCATGCACAAGATGGCACTATTTGCGGAATATAAGGATGATTTTTCACACTTGGCCGGAAGCGGAATTTTTGAGGAAATTGAATATCCATCCCGCGAGGACGGAAGCCCTGAAATCAAAGAACTTTTTCAATCTTATACCTTTCATTTAAATCCCGGTGCGGACAGGGAGTTTTGGGCAATCGGGCACTATGTGTTCTTTACTTTGGAAAATGGGGATGCCTTTGAAATATTTATTTTGGAAAATTCAGAGTTTACCACCGACATCCAATTCCATCCCAATTTCAAACTGCATGAAATCGAAAAATTAAGTCTGGAAATACCTAAGAAACAAGCGGATAAGATTCGTAATTATTTTATAGACAATCAGACATAATGGGACAAACAACCGACCGAAAATTTAAGATCGTTAATAAAAATAATTGGAATTACTTATGTGAAGGTTTGACATATAATGATGGGGATATCGCAGTTCTTGATGACGTCTTAAATGCCTTTGATGAAAAAAGCGGTGTTGTGACCCGGATTGCAAATAACGACAAAGCGCAAGGTTATGAATCTACCCTCTCATTTACTGGTCCACAAATATTGGTTGTACTTGATAAATACTTAACTCCTGAAGGGAAAATTCTTTGCACCGCGACCATTATGAATCATTTAAAAGCGATTGATTTACCGCCGCTATTAATGCTTAATCTTCAATCACCTTCAATGGATATCCCGCAACGGATTGAGATCCCACTTCGGTATATCATCAAGGGAGGGCCGGCACTTGATGGTACGCACATGGTTTATCTCCATGCCCTTGAAATCGATGAACAGGAAACTTTTGTTTATTATGGAATTACCAAAAGAGGTTGGATGAAGCGATTTCTAGAACACGCCAAACTGGCTATGAAAGGTACATCCAAAAGAAAGTTTCCCTCCTTAATGGGAAAAGGGATGAGGGTACGTATGGACGAAATATTCATGAAAATAAAACCGGGCAAAGGCAAATTAACAGGCTCATATCATGTTGTGTGCGCCGCGGGTCGAACTGCAAAAAACGCCGAACAGATTGAAAAATATCTCATCGACAAGCATAGTCTTCAAAAGGACACTGGCTTGAATATGATCTCAGGAAAAGGAAAACGTTAATAATTCAATCGCCTGGGCTGTTGCATTTTCTACGAAATCGTTAATTGTAAATAATTATTATGAATTTTAAAAAGATAGACATCATGTTTTTACAACAGCACATTCATTTAATATGATACCAAAAATCTTTATCAGTCACTCACACCAAGACCGACATTTTGTTGACTGGTTAGTTCGAGAACTTAGGCAAAACGGAATAGATGTATGGTGGGACGCTGACGAACTTGCGGTTGGGGATTATATAAAAGACAAAATCAAAGAAGGCATATTAGCTAGCAGTGCTTTTATAATTGTTCTTAGTGAACACTCAACCAAATCGGCATGGGTCCAATTTGAACTCAATTCTGCACTTCTGTACAACGCTACAAAGAATAACATTAAGATAATCCCGATAAAGATTGATGAATCGAACGTTCCCTCCGACCTGAATAATTATTTATATATAGATGCCTCAAGAAACAGACTGACTGCCCTTGAAAATATAATCAGAGCATTATACGTGCATGACAAGCCTACCTATAAATTTGATGACTGGTCAAATTTCTCAGCCAAGTCTTTTGAAGATTTCATTTATGATCTACTGAAATTTGAAGGGCATAATATTAACCGAATGCCCCAAATGCGAGATTCTGGTTTTCACTTTGAAATAGAAGATATCAATTCATTTCAACAAAAGGGACGAACACTCGTGGAGTGTAAATTATACAAAAGCAGTGTAAGTATTGCTACGTTAAGTCAACTTCATGGTGTTTTACAGGAATCAAAAGCGTCTAAAGCCCTTTTAATAACAAACTCCGAACTTACTTCTGCTTCAAAAGTATATTTGAGTCAAATA
>Ga0308163_10000540_pt1 | contig 63886 bp, 63 predicted proteins | sample PhyTR1_FD_201037 | JGI IMG/M metagenome (GOLD analysis project Ga0308163, IMG submission 201037) | Phyllosphere microbial communities from UC Gill Tract Community Farm, Albany, California, United States - DLSLT.R1 | ecosystem: Host-associated > Plants > Phyllosphere > Unclassified | place: USA...
CCCGCGAGATGGCGGCGCCGCTGGCGAACGTCGACAACATGACGATCATCTCGGCGGACGGCGCGAACGCGCTCAACCGCTCGGTGGCCGAGAACATGGCGACGCTGCCGAAGCTGCTCAAGGACACCACGGGCATCGACGTCGCCACGGCGCTGAGCTCGTTCCTGGGCTCGACCGCCGCGGGCGCGACGGCCGGCTCCGGCGCGACCTCCACGGACGTGGGACCCGCGACGGCCGCGTCCGAGGGCGCCGGGATCTAACCCCGGTGCCGGAGCTCCTCGGGGTGCACGCCGCCCCGGGGAGCCCGGTGTGAGATCCACGAGCCCGTTCCGGGCGTTGTGGGGCGCGAGCGCGCTCTCCAACCTCGCGGACGGGCTCGTCTTCGTCACCATGCCGCTCGTCGCGGCCGGCCTCACCGACGATCCCCGGCTCGTGGCGGGACTCGCGACCACCTACGCGCTCGTGCGGCTCGTGGTCGCGCTGCCGGTGGGCGTGCACGTCGACCGGCTCGACCGGCGCACGCTGCTCGTGGTCGCGAACGCGCTCCGCGGCGTCGCCGTGCTCGCCCTCGCGGTGTCGCTGCAGACGGGTACCGGCTCCCTCGTGGTGCTCTACGCGGTGATGGCCGTGGTCGGCGTGCTGGAGAGCGCGGCCGACGGCGCCGCGGTCGCCCTGCTGCCGTCGCTCGTGCCGCGGGACGGCCTCGACCGGGCCAACGCGCGCATCGCGGGGACGCAGCTCGTGGCGGACGAGTTCGTGGGGCCGCCCCTCGGCGGGATCCTCTTCGCGCTCGCCGCCGCCGTGCCCGTCTACGCGACGGGCGGGCTGTGGCTCGCCGCCGGGGCGATGGCGCTCGCGCTGCCGCGCCGGGCCCCGGCCGCGCCTCCCGCGGACGGTCCGCGCGCCTCCGTCGTGCGCGAGGCCGCGGAGGGCGTGCGCTGGCTGGCGCGGCACCGCGTGGTCGGATCCCTCGCCCTCATCGGCGGCCTCGCCAGCGTCGGCTACATGCTCCCGTTCTCGGTGCTCGTGCTCTTCGCGCGCGATCGCCTCGGGCTCGACGCGGCCGGCTACGGCGTGCTCCTCGCGGCGTCCGCGCTCGGCGGCCTGGCCGGATCCGCGATCGCCGCGCCCCTGCGCTCCCGCCTCGGCGCCCGCGGGACCATCACGGCGGCCTTGGCGCTCGGCTGCGCGAGCCTCGCCGGGCTCGCGGTCACGCGGGATCCGGTCGTCGCCGGCGTCCTGCTCGCGCTCTACATCCTGCACGCGGTCGTCTGGAGCGTCTGCGCGACCTCGCTCCGGCAGCGCCTGGTGCCGGATCCGCTGCTCGGCCGGGTCGGCGCCGCCGGTCGCGTGCTCAGCCTCCTCGGCCTCGCCGTCGGATCCGCGCTGGGCGGCGCGCTCGCGACGACGGGCATCGCGGTGCCGACGATCGCGGGGGCCGTCGCCTTCGCGGGCTGCGCGGCGGTCGCGGTCGTCGCGCTGCGCGGCACGGGGGACACGACGGCCTGACGCTGGACCGCGGCCTCGGCTGTGGAGGACGGCAGCGCCGTGCTCGCGGCATCGCGAGCATCGAAAGATGTCTTTCGATGACCGGTCCGACCCGCGGCGCGTCACCGGCGCCGCCGAGCTGCGGGCCCTCGCGCATCCCCTGCGGCTCGCCATCCTCGAGGAGCTGACGATCGACGGCCCGCTCACCGCCTCGCAGCTCGCGCCCCGGGTCGGGGCCTCGCCCAGCCTCTGCTCCTTCCACGTGCGGCACCTCGCGGCGCACGGGTTCGTCCGCGAGAGCGCCCGGCCGGGCGGGCGCGCACGGCCCTGGGAGGTGACGAGCGAGGCCCTGCACCTCGGGCCGGAGGAGGTGCCGGGGCCGGGTCCGCAGGGGAGGTCGAAGGAGGACCCGGAGGAGCGGCGGGCGGGAGAGGTCCTGCACCGCGTCCTCGTCGAGCGTTGGCTGGCGCGGTACGGCGCCTGGCGGGAGACGGAGCCGGGATACCCGGACGACTGGCGCACGGCCGCGGTCCACGCCCAGTATGGCTACTGGCTGACGCCGGCGGAGCTCGGGGAGCTGCGGCAGCGCATCGAGGACCTGATCCGGCCGCTCCACCGCGAGCGCCGCACGGATCCCGCGTCCCGGCCCGCGGGCGCTCTGCCCGTCGAGCTGCTCCTGTTCGGCTACCCGATGCGCCCGTCCCCGTGACGGGGACGGGCTCGCGGCCGCTGGCCCGGCTCGCACGGGATCGGCGCTCGCGCGTCTACCTGGGCGGGCAGATCGTCTCGATCTTCGGCGACACCGCCCTGTTCCTCTCCGCGGCGGTGTGGGTGCGGGAGCTGACCGGATCCGACGGGGCCGCCGCCTCGACCTTCCTCTTCCTCGCCGCGCCCGCGCTGGCCGCGCCGTTCGTCGGGCTGCTCGTCGACCGGGTGCGCCGCCGGCCCCTGCTCGTCGCCGTGAACGCGGTGACCGGTGCCGCGGTCCTGCTCCTGCTGCTGGTGCGGGACGCCGGCGACCTGTGGCTCGTCTACGGCGTCTTGGCGCTCTACGGCGCCGCGTCCACGATCATCTGGTCGGCGCAGTCGGCGCTCCTGCCCGCGATCGTCCCGGAGGAGCTCCTGGGCGACGCCAACGGCCTGCTCCAGACGGTCCAGCAGGGGGCGCGCGTGCTCAGCCCGCTCGTGGGCGTCGGCCTGTTCACGGCGTTCGGGGGAGGGGTCGTCGCCGTCGTCGACGCCGCCTCGTTCGCCGTGGCCGTCGTCGCGCTGCTGCTCGTGCGGGTCGACGAGCCGGCCCCGTCCGCGCGCGACCGCACGATGTCGGTGCGGGCGGACATCGGCGCGGGCTTCGCGCGCGTCCGGGCGGATCCGGCGCTACGCGTCGTCGTGGTCGTCTGCGCCGGGGTGTGGGCCGCGTTCGGCCTCTCGGAGAGCGTGGTGTTCGCCGTCGTGAGCCAGGGGCTCGGCCTCGATCCGTCGTTCCTCGGCGCGACCTCCAGCCTCCAGGGCGCGGGCGCCCTCGTCGGCGGCGTGCTGTCCGCGCGGCTCATCCGGTGGCGCGGGGAGCTGCGGGTGGCCGGCGGCGCATCGGCGACGCTCGCCGTGGGCTTCCTGCTCTGGATGGTGCCGGACGTCCCGGCGGTCCTCCTCGGCTCCCTCGTCCTCGGCGCCGCCCTGCCTCCGCTCGTCGTCGGCTGCACGACCCTCGTCCAGCGGCGGTCGCCCGACGGGCTGCGGGGCCGGATCTCCTCGGCGTTCGACATGGCGCTGACGGTGCCGCAGACGGCGGCGATCGCGCTCGGCGCCTCCGTCGTCGCGCACGTGCCGTACCGTGCGCTCCTCGTCGTGATGTGCATCGTCCTCGCGGGTGCCGCGGCGGCGCTCCTGTGCGCCGGCCCGCGGGTCGATGCGGGACCGCTCGGCCCGGATCCGGCCGGCTGACGCGTCGGCGCGTCACCCCGCGTTCGGCAGCCGCACCTCCACGAGCCCGCCCGTGACGCGCGTCTCGAAGCGGGGCTGCGGCGCGGTCGCCGGGCCGTGTACCACCTCGCCCGTCCGGAGGCTGAACACGCTGTCGTGCCACGGGCAGGTGACGCACGCCTCGCCCGTCCTCGGGTCGCGGCCGAGCTCGCCCTCGTGGAGCGGCGCGGAGAGGTGGCTGCACGTGTCGCTCAGGGCGTCCACCGTCATGCCGTCCCGGCGCACGAGCACCGGCAGGCCAGCGACGTCGCGCTTCGCGAGGCGGCCGTCGGGCAGCTCGTCGAGCCGGCCGAGCTCCTGCCAGCCGGCGGGGAAGCGGTGCGGCACGTCCTCGGCGTGGTTGGCGCCCGCCGCCTGGCGGTAGGCGAGGTGGCCGCCGAGGAACCCGCCGGCCGAGACGAGCCCGAGGCCCGCGAGGCCGAGCAGCTTGCCGCTCGTCTGCTTGCCGCGGGCCCGCTGGATCCAGGAGAGCCCGTACAGGCCCGTCGCGAGCGCGTTCGCCGCCGAGTGCACGATGCCGACGCGCATCTGCTGCTCGTGCAGCTGCGACCAGTCGGCGTAGCCGGAGACGATGGACGGCGCGGCGCTGAGGATCCCGACGCCCACGAGCGTCTGGCTGGCCTTCGCGTTGCCGGGCAGGAGGTCGAGGACCGCGGACGAGACCCACGCGCCGGTGGGGATCAGCACGGCCACCGGGTGCAGCGGGTGCCCGAACGGGACGCCGTGCAGCAGGTCGGCGAGCGCGCGCGGCTTCAGCAGCGCCGTGACCACGCCCTTCACCCGGTCGACGATCGGATCCAGCGCCTCGGCGTCCTCGATGCGGGCGATCGCCGCGACCAGCTCCAGCTCCCTCATGGGGTCTCCGTCCGTTGGGGCGCCCTCGTCGGCGCTCTGATCCCAGGCAACGCCCGCGGGCGAGCAGTGACAAGGCCGGGCGGGCGGATCAGGCGTCGGGGTCGTGCGCGGCGTGCCGGGACGCGACGGGTCGGCCGTGCCGCGCGACGCGGTACCCGGGCGCCCGCAGCCGCCGCGTCCAGGGGTACGTCGTGTCCCCGGGAGGCGCGGCGAGCACGGGGTCCGCGCGCGTCGCGGTGTCGAGCGGACCGGTCGCGTCGTGGGTCAGCTCGATCCGCGCGGCCACGTGCCAGCGGCCGCGCGGCGTCGCGTGCACGAGACGCATCCGGACGGGCCGCGTCGCGAGCGCCCGACCGAGGTCGGCGGCTGCGGCCGGGAGCGCCGGGTCCTCGTCCACCAGCACGCCGACGAGCACCGGCCCCGCGGATCCGCGGTACGGCATGAGCGTGGTGAGCCGCGCCCCGGAGAGCGCGCGCCGCGGCGCGAGGAGGAACCGGCCGACGGGCGAGAGGCCGGTGGACGCGAGCAGCACGTCGACCGTGGTGCCGCCGCCGCCCGGGATCCGCAGCGCGAGACCGAGCACGTCGGGCAGGGCCGGCGGGAGGCCGCCGCCGCGGGAGGAGCGGGCGTCGACGTCGAGGGGCGCGTCGAGGTCGTCGAGCCACGCGAGGCCGGACGCGGCGCGGTGCGCCCGGGGCGTGAGCGTCCCGGAGAGCGCGACGCCGTGCGGATGCAGCGGGCGCGGCCGACGGACGAGGCGCAGGCCGGCGACGGCCGACGCGAGGACGTCCCCGCCGATGCGGGCCGCGGTGCCGGACATCCCCCGACCCTATTCCGGTGCGCCGGCCGCGTCCGGCCCGCGTCCGGGCGCGACGAGCGCGTGCACGCGTGCGAGGAGTCCCTCCAGCTCGGCCGCGTCGCGCGCGTCGAGGTGGGGGAGCGCGCGCGTCAGGGCGTCGCCGATCGGTCGGCGGCCCTCCTCGTGCCGGGCGCGCCGGGCGGTCTCCGGTGCGAGACGCACGAGCGTGCGTCGCCGGTCGGCCGGATCCGCCTCGAGTCGCAGCACGCCCTTGTCGGCCAGCTGCCGGGCCAGCGTCGAGACCCAGCTCTGCGCGAGCCCGGTCGTCGCGCAGAGGTCGCGGATGGTGCTGCCGGGCTGCCGCGCGACGGCTTCGATGAGCGTCAGCTCGCCGCCCGTGACCGGGAGGTCGCGCCCGTCCTGGCTGGCGTCGAGGGCGACCTCGCGCAGGATCCGCGCGAGCCGGCTGAGCGCGACGACGTCGATCGCGGGCTCCGGACGGGACACGCGCCACCTCCCTGGTCCGCCCGCGCCCTTGCGCCGGCCTCGCCGTGAGATTACCATCCGACACAGATGCATCTGCTACAGATGCATTCCGGTGGCCGCTCCCGCGGGTCACCCGACGGGAGGGGCTCGCATGGACGTCACGGACTCGCTCGTCTCGATCGCGCTGATCCTGCTCGTGGTCCGCCAGCTCCGGGGCCGGCGCCTAACGCTCCTCAGCCTGCTGTGGCCGGTGCTGCTCGTCGCGTGGGCGGGTGTCGAGTACCTCGGCGCCGTCCCGCCCTACGCCCCCGACCGCGCGCTCGTCGCGGGCCTTTGCGCCCTCGGCGCGGCGCTGGGCGTGACGTGCGGGCTCCTCACCCGGGTGGAGGCGCGTGCCGGGGTCGTCGTCGCCCGCGCCTCCTGGCTCGCGGCGCTCGCGTGGATCGCGGGGATGGGCGGGCGTCTCGCCTTCGGCCTGCTCGCCCTCCACGGCGGCGCGCGGATCATCGGCGACGCGACCGCCCGCCTCGACCTGCACGCGGCCGGGACCTGGTCCACGGCGCTCGTCACGATGGCCCTCGCCGAGGTGCTGGCGCGGACGGGCGTGCTCGCCGTGCGGCACCGCATCGTCGCCCGGGGGGTCGCTCGACAGCGTCACGCGGGGCGGGTCGCGCACCCCGCCGTCGCGCGCACCGCCCCCGCGGACGACGGAGGGCCGGAGGGGTGATCCCCTCCGGCCCTCGAGCGAGCACGTCCGACGGCCGCCGGACGACGGGTCGCTACGGCGTCGGCATGCCGCCGTTGACGTTGAGCGTCTCGCCGATCACGTAACTCGACTCGTTGGAGGCGAGGAACACGTAGGCGGGCGCCAGCTCGGCCGGCTGGCCGGCGCGGCCGAGCGGGGTCTGCTCGCCGAACTCGGGCAGCGCGTCGGCGGGCTGGCCGCCCGCGGTCTGCAGCGGGGTCCAGATGGGGCCGGGCGCGACGACGTTCACGCGGATGCCCTTGGGCGCCAGCTGGCCGGCGAGGCCCTTCGAGAACGCGTTGATCGAGGCCTTGGTCGTGGCGTAGTGCACGAGGTTCGGCGACGGCGCGTAGGCCTGGATCGACGACGTGTTGATGATCGAGGAGCCGGGCTTCAGGTGGGGGAGCGCGGCCTTCGTGATCCAGAACATCGCGTAGACGTTGGTCTTGAAGGTCAGGTCGAACTCCTCGTCCGAGATGTCCTCGAGCGCGTCGACGTTCTGCTGCTTGCCCGCGTTGTTGACGAGGATGTCGAGGCCGCCGAGGCCCTCGACCGCCTTGGCGACGAGCTCGCGGCTGAACTCCGCCGTCGCGATGTCGCCGGGGATGGCGACGGCCTTCCGGCCCGCCTCCTCGATGAGGGCGACGACCTTCTTCGCGTCCTCCTCCTCCTCGGGCAGGTAGGAGAGTGCGACGTCCGCGCCCTCGCGGGCGTAGGCGATCGCGACGGCCGCGCCGATGCCGGAGTCGGCGCCGGTGACGAGGGCCTTGCGTCCCTCGAGGCGGCCGGATCCGCGGTAGGTCCTCTCGCCGCGGTCGGCGGTCTCGTCGAGGTCGGCGTCGAGGCCGGGCCCGTCCTGCTGCTGCGCGGTCGGGTCGATGTCGGCGTACATCTTGGTCGGGTCCTGGAACGTGTACTGGTCGGTGCTCATGGGTCTCCTGATGCTGTTCGCTGCGTGCGGGAAGGGTGCCGGGCGTCAGCTCGGCGGGGTGTCGTCCAGGTCGATGTCCTGGCCGGCGAGGTCGTTGTCGGCGAGCACGGGCTCGGCCTCGCCGTCGACGCCCAGGGCGTCGGCCTCGGGCTCGGCGTCGGCCGCCGCGACGGCATCGTCCTCGTCGATCTCCTCGACGGGCTCGTCGGTGTCGGGCAGCACGGTCTCGCCGGCGACGGCGTCGTTCACGACGGTGTCGTGCGCCATCGCCTCGGTGTCGAGGGCGGTGTCGTCGCCGGTCGCGTCGTCACCGGGGGTGGTGGAGGTGGCGTCGGTCACGGTCACGCACCCGCCTCGGGCTTGGGGTGCCCGGGGATCGAGTCGCCGCTGAGGTTGAGCTCGTCGGGATCCACGTCGATCTCGCCGACGTCGTCGGGTCCGCCCGATCCGGGGAGCACCTGCACGTCGTCCGCGGCGGCGGGGACGTCGTCGGAGACGCCCTCGCTCTCGACGATCTGCTCGCTCTGCTTGACGCGCGTGTCGTCCTCGCTGGGCGAGATGAAGTCCTTGTCCTGCCGGGTGTCTGAGGTGTCCGCGGGCTGGAGGCGCGGGTCGTCGGTGTCCATGCGTTCGACGCTACGCTCGGCCCCGAGAGCTGTGTGGTGGCGTTCAGGCAACGCCCATGGAGCGGTCCCGAGCGGATGCAGGCGGGTCCTCCCGGGCGGATCACATGTCGTCGGGGCCCTCGCCGACCGGGTCGGCCGCGGCGTCGCGGGCGTCCTCCTCGGCGGCCTCGGCCAGCTCCTCGATCGAGTCGGCGTCGATGGGCGCGGGCTCGGCGAGCGGGCGGTGCGGTGCGTCGGCGGGATCCGTCATGTCACCGGCCCTCGGGGTCGACGTGGCCGGCGGCGTCGTCGGCGTGCGCGCTCATGTGCGAGTCGGCCGCCGTGACGGAGCGGTTGTCGGGCACCTCCGGGTACTCGGCGCTCGCCGGATCCGCGTCCTCCACCGCGAGGGTGTCCTCCTCCGCGTGCCCGTACCCGGTGCCGTCGGGCGCGCGCACCGCGTCGCCGACGCCGGCGGGTGCGTCGTCGTCGCCGACCACGTCGTCCACGGTCACCAGCCCGTCGGGGTCCTGCGGGCCGCGCCCGGTGCGGATGCCGTCTGCCTGGTCGTCGCGATCGCTCATGCCCCCACCCTACGAGCGGGGCCGGACGGCGTCCCGGTCCCGGACTGTGCACGCAGCCCGGGGCGGGGCGCGGATCCCCGGTCTACTGGCACCCGGCGGACTGGCGCCCGGCGGCACGAGCCCGGCCGCACCCGAGGCACGGAGGCGACGCGTCCCGGCGCGCGCAGGAGGCGATGGCGACATGGACATGAGGTACGGCATCAACCCGCATCGGGCGCCGGCGCGGATGGAACCCGTCGTCCCGGATGCGATGCCCTTCGCGGTCGTCCACGGCGAGGTCTCCTACGTGAACGTGCTCGACGCCCTGAACGCGTGGCAGCTCGTGCGGGAGGCCGGCGTCGCCCTCGACGCGGTGGTGGCCGCGTCCTTCAAGCACGTGTCCCCGGCGGGCGTCGCCCGAGCGGGCGGGCTCGACGCCGTGCTCCGCGCCGACGCCGGGCTCGACGCGGCGGAGGAGGTCGACGAGGTGACGAGCGCGTACCTGCGCGCTCGCGACGCCGACCCCAAGTCGTCCTACGGCGACGTCATCGCCGTGAGCGACGCGGTCACCCTCGATCTGGCGGGCCGCCTGTCGTCGATGGTGTCCGACGGGATCATCGCCCCGGCCTTCGAGCCCGGCGCCGTCGAGGTCCTGCGCCGCAAGAAGGGCGGCCGCTTCCTCGTCCTCGAGGCCGATCCGCGCGTGACGCCTCCCGCGCAGGAGTCGCGGGACGTGCACGGGGTGCGTCTCACGCAGCCCCGGGACGGCGTGGTCGTCGACCGGGGGCTCCTCGTGCCCGCCGACGGCCGGCCGCTGCCCGCCGGCGCCGTGGACGACCTGCTCCTCGGGATGGTCGCCCTCCGGTACACGCAGTCGAACTCCGTGGCGTACGTCCGCGACGGCGTCACCCTGGGCATCGGCGCGGGGCAGCAGTCGCGGGTGGACTGCACCCGGCTCGCCGGCGCGAAGGCCGACACCTGGTGGCTGCGTCGGCTCCCGGAGATCCGGGACATGGCGTTCCGCGCCGGGGTCGGGCGGCAGGAGCGGATCAACTGGCGGATCCGGTGCCTCGAGGGCGACATGACGGCGGAGGAGACGGCACGGCTCCAGGCGGTGCTCGTCGGCGAGGTCCCGGAGATCTCCGACGATCGGCGGCGCGCCTGGGTGGCGGGGCTCGACGACGTGTCCTTCGCCTCCGACGGGTTCCTGCCGTTCCGCGACAACGTCGACCACGCGCGTCGGCACGGGGTGCGCTGGATCGCGGAGCCCGGCGGGTCGGTGCGGGCCGACGAGATCGCGGCGGCGTGCGCCGAGCACGGCATCGCGCACGTGCGGACGGGTCTCCGGCTCTTCCATCACTGAGCCGCGCCGCTCGTCATCGCGCCCCGATCCGGGGTCGCGCGAGCGCCCCGCGGAGGGTCCCCGCGGGTCGTCGTCGGCCGGGTTGCGTTCGCGCCCGACCACCTCGATAGTAGGTGAGCCTTACCTAACTCGCACGCCAGCTCGTGACCCGGACACGGCTCCACCTCGACCCCGAAGGACCCATGTCTCCTCTCCCGCACGCCTCCCTCCCCACCGCCTCGACCCTCGTCGACGACCGCCCGGCCACCCTCGGATCCGACGCGGATCCCGCCGCCGCTCTCTTCTCCGACCGCTCCCTCCCCGGCTGGGACGCCGCCCTCCGGTCGGCCGCCGCCCACGTGCGCACCGCCGCCCGGCGCGCCGACGGCCCGTTCACGGGCATCACGCCCGACCGCCTCCGCCGGTCCTTCGCCGGTCTCGACCTCGACCGCCCGCTCGGCGGCCTCGACGCCGCCCTCGACGAGCTCGACGACCTCTACCTCCGCGACGCGGTGTGGTTCCACGACCCGTCGTACGTCGCGCACCTCAACTGCCCGATCCTCATCCCGGCGATCGCGGGGGAGCTCGTCCTCTCGAGCGTCAACACGTCGATGGACACCTGGGACCAGAGCGCGGGCGCCACCCTCATCGAGCGGTCGCTCATCGACTGGACCGCGGGACGGATCGGCCTCGGCGGCGACGCGGACGGCGTCTTCACGAGCGGCGGCAGCCAGTCGAACCTGCAGGCGCTGCTGCTCGCCCGTGACGAGGCGGCGGCCGTGCACGGGCTGTCGATGGCCGACCGGCAGCGGATGCGGATCCTCGTCAGCGACGTCGGCCACTTCAGCGTCGAGAAGAGCGCCCGGATCCTCGGCCTCGCCCCCGACGCGGTCATCCGCGTGCCGGCCGACGACGCCATGCGGATGCGCGTCGACGCCCTCGAGCGCGAGCTCGCGCGCTGCCATGCCGCCGGCCTCCTGCCCATCGCCGTGGTCGCGACCGCGGGCACGACCGACTTCGGCAGCGTCGACCCGCTCCCCGGGATCGGCGACGTCTGCCGCCGCGAGGGCGTCTGGCTGCACGTCGACGCGGCCTACGGCGGCGGCCTGCTCACCTCGCTCCGGCACCGCGGGCTCCTCGACGGGATCCATCGCGCCGACTCCGTGACCGTCGACTACCACAAGACCTTCTTCCAGCCCGTGAGCTCCAGCGCCCTGATCGTGCGCGACGGCCGCACGCTCCGGCACGCGACGCTGCACGCCGACTACCTGAACCCGGCGGATCGCGCGCACGAGGAGATCCCGAACCAGGTCGACAAGTCGCTGCAGACCACGCGGCGCTTCGACGCGCTCAAGCTGTGGCTCACGCTCCGCACGGTGGGCGCGGACGGGGTGGGGCGGATGCTCGACGACGTCATCGCGCTCGCCGACCGCACCTGGCTCGCGATGCGGCGGGATCCGGCGCTCGAGGTGGTGGTGCGGCCGGAGATCAGCGCGCTCGTGTTCCGGTACGTGCCCGTCAGGGAGCGGGACGGATCCGCGGGGTCCGACGCTGGCGTCCGCTCGGACGCCGTGAACCGCGGCATCCGGCAGGCGATCCAGGACTCCGGCCGGGCGATGGTCGCGGCGACGCGCGTCGGCGGGCGCGCGCACCTGAAGCTCACGCTGCTGAACCCGGCGACGACCGACGCGCACATCCGCGAGATCCTCGGGATGGTCGTGGCAGCGGGCGACGCGCTCGACGCGGGGCTGGGCGACGCGGCGCGCGGCACCGCGACGTCGACCGCGCGCGCGACGGAGGCCGGCCGATGAGCGCCGCCGCGTCCGCCGCCGGCACCCCGGACCGCATCCGCGATGTCGTCGCCGTGGGCCTCGGCCCGGCGAACCTCGGACTGGCGTGCCTCGCGGATCCGCTCGACCTCGACCTCGTCGTGCTGGAGCGGAAGCCCCGCTTCGACTGGCACCCCGGCATGATGCTGCCGACCGCGCACCTGCAGACGCCGTTCCTCGCCGACCTCGTGACGCTCGCGGATCCGACCTCGCGCTTCTCGTTCCTCGCCTACCTCAAGGACACCGGGCGGCTGTATTCCTTCTACATCCGCGAGGACTTCTTCGTGCTCCGCAGCGAGTACGTCGCCTACTGCCGGTGGGCCGCCGAGCGCGCGCGGGGGATCGAGCTCGACCGCGACGTGCGGGCGATCCGGTACGACGAGGCGGAGGGCGCGTACGTCGTCGAGTCGGTCGACTCCGCGGGCGCCGTGCACGTGCACCGCGGCCGGAACCTCGTGGTCGGCGTGGGCACTCCGCCCTGGCTGCCCGAGGCCGTGCGCGACCTGCCGGGCGTGATCCACAGCTCCGGCTACCTCGGCGCCAAGGACGCGTTGCAGGAGCGGGACGCGATCACGGTGGTCGGCAGCGGGCAGAGCGCCGCGGAGGTCTACCGCGACCTCCTCGAGGACGTGGACTCCCGCGGGTACCGGCTCGACTGGATCACGCGCTCGCCGCGGTTCTTCCCGCTCGAGTACACGCGGCTCACGCTCGAGATGACGAGCCCGGAGTACAGCGACCACTTCTTCGGCCTGCCCGCGGATGCGCGCGAGGTGCTGCTGCGCGAGCAGCGGAACCTCTACAAGGGGATCGACTCGGAGCTCATCGACGACGTGTTCCAGACGCTCTACCGGAAGCGGCTCGCCTTCGACGCGCTGCGGGCGGAGGGGCGGCTCACGGCCGGCGGCGACGCGGGATCGGGCGTGCCGACCCGGCTGCTCACGAACGCCGAGGTCGTGTCGTCGCGCGCGACGCCCGACGGCGGGGCGGTCCTCGGGCTGCGGCACGCCGAGACCGGCGCCGAGCGCGAGTGGCCGACGGCCGGCGTGGTCGTCGCGAGCGGGTACGACGCCTCGGCCCCGCGGATCCTCGACGGCCTCGGCGACCGCGTGCGCCGCGACGCGCGCGGCCGCCTCGACGTGGCGCGCGAGCACACGGTCGACGACGCCGGCACGCTCTTCGTGCAGAACGCCGAGGTGCACACGCACGGCTTCGTCGCGCCCGACCTCGGGATGACCGCGCACCGCAACTCGCGGATCCTCCGCGCCATCACCGGCCGCGAGGACTACCCGGTGGAGGAGCGGATCGCGTTCCAGGAGTTCGGGCTGCCGGGGGACGTTCCCGCGGCCGGATCGGGGGTGCTCGCGTGAGCGCGCCCGCGCCCGCGCCGACCGCCGTCGAGGCGCCCACGTACGCGCTCGACCTGCGCCCGCTCGACCCCGACGCCGACGCCGTCCTCGTGCACGCCTGGGTCACCGCCCCGCGCGCCCGCTTCTGGCAGATGGAGCACGCGACCCTCGACGACGTGCGGGCCGCGTACCGGTCCATCGCGGCGGATCCCCGGCGCGCGGCCTGGATCGGCCTCCACGACGGTTCCCCCGCGTTCCTCGTCGAGGCGTACGAACCGGCCGACGACCCCATCGGCGCGCACCTGGATCCGCTCCCCGGCGACCGCGGCATGCACCTGCTCGTCGCGCCGCCGTCGGGCGATCCGCTGCCCGGGTTCACGACCGCCGTCATGCGGCACGTCGTCGCCCACCTGCTGCGCGATCCCGCGGTCCGGCGCCTGGTGGTCGAGCCGGACGTGCGCAATCAGGCGATCCACCGCCTCAACGCGCGCGTCGGCTTCCGGCCGCTCGGCGTCGTCGACCTCGGCACGAAGCACGCGCTCCTCAGCGTCGTCGACCGCGACGACGTCCTCCTCCCGCACCTCCCTCCGACGGACGGACATCCGATGACCCTCACCCACGAGCACGCGACCCATCGCGCCGCCGACGCGCGCGGTACCGCCGACGCGCCCCGCCCCGCCGACGCGTCCCGCCCCGCCGACGCCCCGCACGCCGCGTCCGCGATCGACCGCGCCCCCGAGCCCGACCCGCGCGTCCACCTCGCCGCGCACCTCCGCCCCGACGTCTGGGCCGCCGCCACCCGCCACCTCGTGCGCAAGGCGCTCGCCGAGTTCGCGCACGAGCTGCTCATCGAGCCCGAGCGCGTGGATCCGGAGCGCGCCCCCGGCGGGCCCCGCCCGCCCCACGACCCGCGCGAGTGGGCCGGCTACCGGGTCGCGAGCGCCGACGGCCGGAGCGCGTACGCGTACCGCGCGAGGATCCTCGAGCTCGACCACTGGGACGTCGACGAGGCGAGCATCCGCCGCACGGTCGACGGCCGGCCCGCCGGGCTCGACGCGATCGACCTCGTGCTCGACCTCCGCGACCGCCTCGGGATCACCGACGAGGTGCTGCCCGTCTACCTCGACGAGATCCAGAGCACGCTCTCGGCCGCGGCCTTCTCGCGCCTCCGCGACGTGCCCGACGCGCAGGGCCTCCTCACGGCGTCGTACGCGGAGGTCGAGTCGACGATGGACGAGGGCCACCCCTGCTTCGTCGCGACCAACGGCCGCATCGGCTTCGACCTCGACGACCACGACCGGTACGCGCCCGAGGCGGGGGAGGACGTGCGGATCCTCTGGCTCGCCGTCCACGAGCGCCTCGCGCGCTTCGCCGCCGTCGACGGCCTCGACCGCGAGGCCTTCCTCGACGCCGAGCTCGGCGCCTCCGTGCGCGAGCGGTTCCGGGCCCGGATGGCGGACCTCGGCATCGACCCGGCCGAGCGCGTGCTCGTGCCGGTGCACCCGTGGCAGTGGGAGAACGTCGTCACGGTGACCTTCGCCGGCCTCGTCGCCACGCGCGACATCGTGCTCCTCGGCACGGGCGACGACGAGTACGGCGCGCAGCAGTCGATCCGCACCTGGGCCAACCGCACGACCCCGGAGCGCTGCTACGTGAAGACGTCGCTCTCGATCCTCAACATGGGGTTCACGCGCGGCCTCTCGCCGGCCTACATGGCGGTCACCCCGGCGATCAACGACTGGGTGCACGCGCTCGTCACGGGCGATCCGGAGTTCGCGCGGCGCGGCTTCGGGATCCTCCGCGAGGTCGCGTCCGTCGGCGTGCGCGACGCCCGGGTCGACTCGGCGCTGCCCGCCGGGCACGCGCACGGCAAGATGCTGTCCGCGCTCTGGCGGGAGTCGCCGGTGCCGGGCCTCGCGGAGGGCGAGCGGCTCATGAGCATGACGAGCCTGCTGCACGTCGACGCGCAGGGCGACACGGTGCTGGGCGCGCTGATCGACGCGTCCGGGATCGGCGCGGCCGCCTGGATCCGTCGCTGGCTCGACGCCTACCTCGTGCCGCTCGCGCACGCGCTGATCGCGCACGACCTCGCCTTCATGCCGCACGGCGAGAACGTGATCCTCGTGCTCCGCGACCACGTCGTCGTGCGCGTGCTGATGAAGGACATCGCCGAGGAGGTCGCCCTCTTCGACAGGGAGCGCGAGCTGCCGGAGGACGTGCGCCGGATCCGCATGGACATCCCCGAGGAGGAGCGCACCCTCACGATCTTCACCGACGTGATGGACGGCTTCCTCCGCTTCGCCGCCGCGCTCGTCGAGGACCGTGACGACCTCGGCCCCGACGGCCTGTGGCGCGTCGCGGCCGAGGCGCTCGCCGACCACGAGGGCGCGCACCCGGAGCTCGCGGAGCGCTTCTCCCGGTTCGACCTGTTCACGCCGTCGTTCGACCGCTCCTGCCTCAACCGGCTGCAGCTCCGCGACAACCGGCGGATGGTGGACCTGCAGGCGCCGGTGATGCAGATCCACGGCTCGCTGCGGAACCCGCTCGCGATCCACGCGGGGCTGCGTCCGCGGATCGGCTGACGCGACGTGGCCGTCATCATCTCGTTGACGCTCATGCGCGTCAATGAGATGATGACGGCGTCGAGATCGTGCCGAGTGCGAGGAAGCACGGCATCTCGGACGAGGACATCTCGCATGCCCTGGATCATCCGTTCCGCTACCGAGAGCAGGAGTACCGCGGGGAGCTCCGCATGCTCGTGATCGGAGCGGATCGCTCCGGGCGGCTGCTCGAGATCGTGCTCGTCCCCGCGGATGAGCCGGCACGTGTCATCCACGCGGACGTGCTCCGGCCGGGCCGGTTCGGGTACCTATGAAGGGAGAGGCGCACATGAGCGGGAGAGAAGCGGGAACGGCTGACGAGGGCGTCCAGGAGTTCATCGACAGCATCGATCCCTCGACCATGCGAGATGCTGCGCACCTCCGGCGGATCGCCGCCGCCCGGACGGCGGTGGAGGCGGCGGAGGAGGAGCTCGTCGAGGCGATCCGGGGTGCCCGGCGTGCCGGCGACTCGTGGACGGCGATCGGCATGGCGCTGCGCACCTCCAAGCAGAACGCGCACCGGAAGTACGCGCCGCTGGTCGGAGAGGAGGGTGTGGGGTCCACCTCCTCGGCGAGCGGCGCAGCCGTTGACATCGAGGGCGAGGTGATCCCCTCCGGCGCCGGCGGCTGGGACATCGTCATCGCGGGCTCACCGTCCGCCTCGGCTCACTTCCGCACCCAGGCGGAGGCCGCCGCTCGGGCTCGCGAGATCATCTGGGGGGCCGGCGGAGGGGAGATCAGCATCCACGGTCGAGACGGTGCAGTCCGGGCGCGGACTCGGGTCCCACGCCGGGCCTCCTGAATCCGGTCACGATGAGGGGATGCGCGCGTCGGCGTCCTCGCCTACCCGGACGCGCGAGGAGCCGCCGCCCGCGGATGCGGACGACGGCTCCTCGATGCGGTGGCGGCGCCTTGTCGGCGCCCGCGCGGATCAGCTCGCGGCGTGCGCGCCCTGCTCCACCGTCAGCGTGCGGCCCTCCTGGCCCTGCGGCTCGTCGGACGTGACCGCGATCTTGCGCGGCTTCGCCCGCTCGCTCACGGGGATGGTGACGCTCAGCACGCCGTTGGCGTAGTGCGCCGAGATGCGCTCGGTGTCGATGCCCTGGCCGAGCGTCAGCTGGCGGAGGAACGTGCCGGCCACGCGCTCGCGCGTCAGCCAGCGGACGTTCTGGTCGCCGGCGAGCGTGCGCTCGGCGCGGATGGTGAGCAGCTGGCCGTCCACGTCGATGTCGACGGAGCCCGGGTCGATGCCGGGAAGGTCGGCGGCCAGCACGTAGGTGTCGCCCTCGCGGTGCAGGTCGATGGGCATCGGGCGGTTCGCCTGGCGGGTCTCGGCCAGCGCGCCCATCGCGCGGTCCAGCTCGCGGAACGGATCGAAGGTCATGTTCATGATCGACTCCTCTGATGATCTGCGGGTTGAGCCCCCTCGGCTCAACTGCGATCAGATTAGCACTCGGGGTGGGGGAGTGCCAAGGCGTTCGCCGACGGCGAATGCGGCTCTCACCACCTCTTCAGGTGCGTCGGCGGAGGTCGCGCTCCATGCGGCCGATGAGCGTCCAGACCGCCCGCGAGAGGTCCGGGTGCTCGAGCGCGATGCCGCGCAGCAGCCGGTACTCGAAGCGCGCGACGACGCCCGGCTCGGTCGACGGGTGGCGCACCACGGCCAGCTCCTCCGCCATGCCGTCCGCCTCGAGCGCGTCCTGGCGGAGGGTCGCGACGACGTGCTCGTCCACGGTCGGCAGCTGCGGGATCACCTCCCACGGGTCGTCGCCGTTCCGGCATCGGTGCTCGATCACGGCGTCCAGCTCGTCGCGGGCCTCCTGGCGCAGCACCTCGAGGCTGGCGGGGAAGCGGGCGTGCACGGGTGGATCCTCTCGGGCGGCGGGCCGACGCGCCTCGCGGCCGCCGTCCCTCCACGCTACGTCACGCTCCCGGCGCCGCCCGCCGCGGGAACCGCTCCGCGGACAGGGCGGACCGGGCCTCGGGCGGAGCCGTCGGTAGCCTGGAGGACCGCGACCCAGGAGGATCCATGACCGACACCGCCCGCCCCGTCGCCCTCGTCACGGGAGCCACCCGCGGCATCGGCCGCGCGATCGCCGACGACCTCGGCCGCACCCACCGCGTGATCGTGCACGGCCGCGACCGCGACGCCGTCGACGCGCTCGCCGCCTCCCTGCCGGACGCCGTCGGCTGGCCGGCCGACCTCGCCGCGGGCGGCCTCGCCGACCTCGTGCCGCACCTCGACCGCCTCGACGTGCTCGTGCACTCCGCCGGTGTCATCGGCGGCGACGCGGTCGCGACCACGCCCGTCGACGAGTGGCGCCGCGTGTTCGAGGTCAACGTCTTCGCGGTCGCCGAGCTGACGCGCGCGCTCCTGCCCGCGCTCCGGGCGGCGAAGGGCCAGGTCGTGCTCGTCAACTCCGGATCCGGCTTCACGGCGAACCCCACGGGCGGCGTCTACGCGGGATCCAAGTTCGCCCTCCGCGCGCTCGGCGACGCCCTCCGCGAGGAGGAGCGCCCGCACGGCGTGCGCGTCTCGAGCGTGCACCCGGGCCGCGTCGCCACCGACATGCAGCGCGAGCTCCGCGCCAAGGAGGGCGGCGAGTACGACGAGACGCGCTACCTGGAGCCCGCCTCGGTCGCGCGCGCCGTGCGCCTCGTCGTGGACCAGACGCGCGACGGCACGCTCGAGTCGGTGTCGCTGCGGCCGTTCGGGGGCTGATCGGCGCGGACCGGTCATCCGGACGGCGCATCGGCGGCGCGTCGGCCGCGCGTCGTCCTCCCGGCGCCCGTTCCCGAGCATGCTCGTCAGGGGCGCCCGACGCGGGCGTGATCGACGTCGCCCGCCCCGCGCGGCGTCGCCCAGGAGGAGACCGACATGAACGCATCCGCATCCGGCCCCGTCGTCGTGGCCGGCGCCACCGGCGACATCGGCCGCCGCATCGTCCGCGAGCTCCTCGCGGCGGGCGCGCGCGTCCGCGTCCTCACCCGCCCCGGCAGCACCGCCGCCCGGGACGCGTGGGGCGATGACCCGCGCGTCGAGGTCGTCGAGGCCGCCTACACCGACCAGGCCGCGCTGATCCGCGCGGTGGCCGGCGCGCGCGTCGTCGTCTCCGCGGTCAGCGGCGCCCGCGCCGTGATCGTCGGGGCGCAGCGCACCCTGCTCGCCGCCGCGGTCGCCGCCGGGGTCCCGCGCTTCATCCCGTCGGACTACTCCTCCGACTACCGCCGCGTGACCCCGGGCAGCAACCGCAACTTCGAGCTCCGCCGCGAGTTCGCGGCCGACCTCGACGCCGCGCCCATCCGGGCCACCTCGATCCTCATCGGCGCGTTCGCCGACATGCTCACCGGACAGGCGCCGATCGTCCTGTTCGACCGGCGCCGCGTCCTCTACTGGTCGTCCGCCGACCAGGTGCTCGACTTCACGAGCAAGGACGACACGGCGCGCGTGACGGCCCTCGTCGCGCTCGACGACGACGCGCCCCGCGTGGTCGAGGTCGCGGGCGACCGGGTCACGGCGCGCGACATCGCCCGGACGATGACGGAGATCACGGGCACGCCGTTCGCGCTGCAGTGGGCGGGATCCACGGGCGCCCTCTCCGCGGCGAGCAGGGTGATGCGCCGCGTCGGCCGCGACGAGCAGGAGACGTTCCCGGCCTGGCAGGGGATGCAGTACCTCGTGAGCATGTACAGCGGCGAGGCCGAGCTGCGGCACGCCGACCGCGAGCGGTTCGGCGCGCACACCTGGACGAGCGTGCGCGACGTGCTCGCCGCGCACGTGGCGGAGCGGGGTGCGACGGCGGGGTAGGCGAGGGGCCGCGTCGGCCGGGCCGCGGCGACACGCCCGGCCGTCCCGTCACGAGGCCACGACTCTCTGGGTGCGGCATCCAGCGGGCGGTGGAAGGGTGGGGCCGCGCCACGAGCGCCGCGGGCCGGCCGTCCGACCGCCCGCACCCCGAGAACGCAAGGAGACCCATGACTGCACGCAGCATCCAGTGGCAGCTGGCGAAGCGCCCCACCGGCGAGCCCACCCCCGACGACGTCCGCCGCGTCGAGGTCGACCTCCCCGACCTGCAGGACGGCGAGGTCCGCGTCGAGAACGAGTTCATCTCCGTCGACCCCTACATGCGCGGCCGCATGAACGACGTGCCGTCCTACGTGCCGCCGTTCCAGCTCGACGAGGCCATGACCGGATCCGCGGTCGGCCGCGTCGTCGAGTCCCGCTCCGACGACCTCGCCGTCGGCACGCTCGTCAGCCACATGCTCGGCTGGCGCGACGTCGCCCAGGGCCAGGCCGGCGGCTTCCGCCCCGTGCCCGAGGTCCCGGGCGTCGCGTCCTCCGCGCACCTCGGCGTGCTGGGCCTCACGGGCCTCACGGCCTACGTCGGCCTCACCCGCATCGCCTCCATCAAGGAGGGCGACGTCGTCTTCGTCTCCGGCGCGGCCGGCGCGGTCGGCTCCATGGTCGGCCAGATCGCCCGCCTGCTCGGCGCCTCGCGCGTCGTCGGCAGCGCCGGATCCGCGGAGAAGGTCGAGCGCCTCACCTCGCACCTCGGCTTCGACGCCGCGTTCGACTACCACGGCGGCGACCTCGAGGCGAAGCTCGCGGAGGCGGCGCCGGACGGCATCGACCTCTACTTCGACAACGTCGGCGGCGACCACCTCTCGGCCGCGCTCGGCGCCCTGAACAACGGCGGCCGCGTCGCCAACTGCGGGTCGATCTCGACCTACAACTCCACCGGCGAGGAGATCGCGATCCGCAACACGGGACGCATCGTCACGCGCGGCCTCACGCTCCGCGGCTTCACCCTCGGCAACCACCAGGACCTCGCGCCCGAGTTCGCGTCGAAGATGGGCCCGTGGCTGGCGGAGGGCCGCATCACCGCCGACGAGACCGTGATCGACGGCATCGACCGCGCGTTCGAGGCCTTCACCGGCCTCATGCGCGGCGAGAACGTCGGGAAGATGGTCGTGCGGACCAGCGCCGCCTGACCCGCACCTGACTCGTGTCGTCCTCGGGGAGCGTCGGCGGTGCATCCGCCCGGCGCTCCCCGTCGTCGTCCCCGGGCGCGTCCTCGGGGCTCCGCGCCTCCCGCAGCCGCCGCCCCTCGTCCTCGAGGAGCGCGCGGCGGCGGGCGAGGCGCTCGGCGCGCGTCGTGTCCCGCACCGGCAGCCGCAGGGCGTGCTCCGCGGGGATCCCCGCCTGCAGCTGCCGGGCGCGGATGATCTCCACGTCGAGCTCGCCGCCCAGCACGAGCGACAGGTTCCCGATGTAGAGCCACAGCAGCAGCACGATCACCGCGCCGAGCACCCCGTAGGTGGACTCGTAGGTCGCGATGGTCGTCACGTACGCGACGAACCCGGCCGTGCCGAGGCCCCAGGCGACGATGGCGACGAGGCTGCCCCAGGTGAGCAGGTCCACCCGGCGGCGGCGGAGGTTCGGGGTCTCCGCGTACAGCACCCCGATGATCCCCGTGAGCAGCACCACGAGCAGCGGCCACTTCACCACGGACCACACCACGAGCGTGGTGTCGCCGAGGCCGAGCTGCTGCCCGAGCGCGCGGGCGCCCTCGTCGGTGAGCAGCAGCATGCCCACCATGACGACGCTGACGACGAGCAGCACGATCGTCACGACGAGCATCAGCGCCCGGTACTTGACGAGCGGCCGCCCCTCCTCCGTCTCCTGCACGCGGTTCATCGCGCGGCCGAACGCCGTGACGTAGGCGGCCGAGGTCCAGACCGCGCCGAGGAAGCTGACGCTGAAGGCGATCCCGGAGCGCGGCCCGTCGGCGAGCTGCTCGACGGGATCCCGGATCACGTCGACGGCGGAGTCGCCCAGCACCGCCGTGAGCACGCCGAGCACGCCCTCGACGCCGGCCCGCGTGTCGCCGACCACGCCGATGAGGCTGAGCACCGCGACCGCCGCGGGGACGAGCGAGAGCGTGGAGTAGAAGGTGAGGCTCGCGGCCGTGTCGATGCCGCGGTGCTTCATGAAGCCGTAGACCGCGCGGCGGCACGCGTACCAGCCGAGCTCGCGGCCGATGCGCTGGCGGCGGTGCAGGGCGCGGTCGTCGAGGGCGCCGTCGGTCCGCACGGCGGCGGCGGCATCGGGCCCCGTGACGCCCGCCGCTCCGGCCGCCGCGACGCGCTCGCGGGCGAGGTCGGCGGCGCGCGTGGCGGCGGCGGTCGGGCGGACGGGCATGCCTGCCAGTCTGACCCACGGCCCGGCCTCCGGCGCTCCCCGGACGCCCGGCGGCTGGCCGCGTCCGCGCGGGTGCGCTACACAGGGGGGATGGTGCACACGGAGTCCGTCGAGATCGAGCGCAAGTACGACGTGCCGGACGGCGTCCCCGTCCCGGCCTTCACGGGGATCGACGGCATCGCCGATGCCCGGCCCGCGGATCCGGTCACGCTCGTCGCCGTCTACCTCGACACCGCGGACCACGCGCTCGCCGACCGCCGCATGATCCTCCGCCGCCGTGAGGGCGGGCACGACGCCGGCTGGCACGTGAAGCTCCCGGCCGACGGGGGAGAGGGCCGCACCGAGCTCGGCTGGCCGCTCCAGGACGGCGACGGCGACGACGGCGCGATCCCCGGCCCCGTCCTCGACCAGGTCGCCGCCCACGTGCGCGGCCGCGAGCTCACGCCGCTCGCGCGCCTCGAGACCGTGCGCACGATCGTCACGCTGCACGACGCCGACGGCCGCGCGGTCGCCGAGTTCGCCGACGACCGCGTCACCGGATCCGACGTCCGCGGCGGCACCGTGCGCGCCTGGCACGAGTGGGAGGTCGAGCTGCTGCCCGACGCGCCCGCGAAGCGGAAGCGGCGCACCGCGCTCCTCGACGCGATCGAGCGGCATGTGCTCGACGCCGGCGCGCGCCCATCCGACAGCGCCTCCAAGCTCGCCCGCGCGCTCGGCGCCGACGCGCTCGGCCGGCAGGCGCCCGCGGGTCCCGCCCTGCCGGATCCCGCCACGCTCACGAAGGAGAGCCCCGCGTCGGAGGTGGCGCGCGCGATCCTGGCCCGCGGCGTCCGCGACCTCGTCGCCGCCGATCCGCACGTGCGGGCCGACGAGCACGACTCCGTGCACCGGATGCGCGTCGCCGTCCGCCGCCTCCGCAGCGCGCTCCGCACCCACCAGGACGTCATCGACCCCGCCGCCACGGCGCCCGTCCGCGCCGAGCTCACCGCGCTCGGCCAGGTGCTCGGCGACGCCCGCGACATGGAGGTGCTGCGCGACCGCGTCGTCTGGTCCGTGGTCGAGCACGACACCGCGGCGGTGCCGGACCACGTGGGCGACGCGCTCCACGACGTGCTCGACGAGCGCTACCACCGGGCTCGCGAGCGCGTGATCCGGGCGCTCTCGTCGGCGCGCTACGTCGCGCTGCTCGACGACCTCGACCGGCTCGTCGCGGATCCGCCGCTCACGCACGACGCGAGCGCGCCCGCCGGTCCCGCCCTGCACGCCGCCCTCCGCCGCGACGCCGAGCGGGTCGGCCGCCGCGCCGCCGTCGCGCAGGAGGCGCAGGGCGAGGCCGCGCGCGTGGAGGCGCTGCACGAGGTCCGCAAGGCCGCGAAGCGGCTGCGCTACGCGGCGGAGGAGGTCAGCGGGCGCACCGTCGGCGTGCTCGGCCGGAAGACGATGCGCCTCGCGACGGCGGCCGAGGAGGTGCACGACGAGCTCGGCGAGCACCGCGACGGCCTCGCGATGCAGCGCGTCCTCCGGGACGAGGCGCGGCGGATCGCGGCCCGCGGCGAGGACTCCTTCGCGCTCGGCGTGCTGCACGAGGCCGAGCGGCTCCGGACCGAGTCGGCGCTCTGGCGGGCGCAGCGGGCCGTCGAGCGGCTGCTCGCGACGCCCGTCCCGGGAGCCTGAGGCGGGCACGTAAGCTCGACGGGTGACTCCCGACGCCGATCCGCCGACCCCGGCGTACGACCCGTCGGAGCTCGACGTCGCGGTCACGGGCGGCACCGTCCGCGGCATGCGCGAGCGCGGGATCGAGGCGTGGCGCGGCATCCCGTACGCGGCCCCGCCTCGCGGCGACCTCCGGTTCCGCGCCCCGCAGCCCGTGATCGGGTGGGACGGCGCCCGCTTCGCGCAGCACTTCGGCAAGGTCGCCCCGCAGGTCAGCGCGGGCGCGTTCATGGGCGCGCCGCAGGGCACGCCGATGGGCGAGGACTGCCTGACCATCAACGTCATCGCGCCGTCCGGCCTCAGCCCCGACGCCGCGCGCGTCAACCGCGAGTCGCAGCTGCGGCCCGTCATGGTCTTCATCCACGGCGGCGCCTACGTCGTCGGATCCTCGCGCGAGGTCCCCGTGCAGGGCGAGGGCCTCGTGCGCCAGGGCGGCATCGTCTACGTGAGCTTCAACTACCGGCTGGGCGCCCTCGGCTACCTCGACTTCAGCAGGTACTCCACGCCCGAGCGGCCCATCGAGGCGAACCTCGGCCTCCGCGACCAGGTGCGCGCCCTCGAGTGGGTGCGCGACAACATCCGCGCGTTCGGCGGCGACCCGGCGAACGTCACGGTCTTCGGCGAGAGCGCGGGCGGCAACGCCGTCACGACGCTCATGGCGACGCCGTCGGCGCACGGGCTGTTCGCCCGCGCCATCGCGCAGAGCTCGCCGACGAACGCCGTCTACCCGTCCGAGCAGACCGCGCGCTGGGCGGAGGAGTTCGTGGGGCTCCTCGCCGACCGGGCCGGCCGCACGCCGGACGACGCGGAGGCCGTCCGGCTCCTCACGACCGCGAGTTCGTCCACCCTCGCGTCCGCCGCGAACGAGCTCATGGTCCGCACGCCCGACCAGGAGCCCGGGACCATCACGTTCAGCCCCGTCATCGACGGCGACGTGCTGCCCGAGCGCCCGCTCGACGCGTTCAAGCACGGCCGGGCCGCGCGGGTGCCGCTCATCATCGGCACCAACGAGCGCGAGGGGTCGCTGTTCACCGGGCGGCTCGACATCCTCGCGACCACGCCGTCGCGCATCGAGGCCGTGTTCGCGAAGACCGACGAGGAGCACCGCGACGAGCTCGCGGCCCTCTACCCGGGCCTCCCGAAGCGCCGGGCGGCGCTCGACTTCGGCGGCGACTACGCCTTCTGGTTCCCCTCGATCAAGGTCGCCGAGCGGCACGCGCGCCACGCCCCCGTGCACTTCTACCGCTTCGACATCGCGCCGCGCCTCGTGCGCCTCATGGGCCTCGACGCCACGCACGGCCTCGAGCTCTTCGCCCTCTTCGACCGGATGGACTCGCTCGTCGGCCGCGGCATGACGCTGCTCGGCGGGCGACGCGCCTTCGTCGCCGCGGGGGAGCGGATGCGCATCGCCTGGCTCCGCTTCGCGCAGGACGGCACGGTCGACGAGTCGTGGCCGGCGTACGTCGGCGACGAGGAGGACGCGCTCCGCGACCTCGCCGAGGCCGACGACGTCACCGCGGGCACCGGATCCGCGGGGGAGCGCGGCCCATCTCGCCCGGGTGCCGGCGCGCGCGCCCGCGTCCGACCGGGCGGCATCCGCGACAGCGGCCCCCGCCGCCGGGCCACCTACGTCTTCGACGTCGTCGACCGCGTGGAGCACGACCCGCACGCCGACCGCCGCGTCGCGTGGCGCGACTTCGTGCCGCACATCTGATCCCGCGGATCGAGGTGTTCACCCGACCGCCATCCGCCGGTCGCCCGTTCCGGCCGCCCGTGTGCAAGCCGTTAGGATCGACGACTGTGACATCCGCTCGAGGGATCCGTTAGTGGATCTCACCCTCATCGTCGTCCTGGTCATCGTCCTGGCGCTGTTCTTCGACTTCACCAACGGCTTCCACGACACGGCCAACGCGATGGCGACCCCCATCGCCACGGGCGCGCTGAAGCCCCGCGTGGCCGTCGCGATCGCCGCGGTGCTCAACCTGGTCGGCGCGTTCCTCAGCACCGAGGTCGCGAAGACCGTCTCGGGCGGCATCATCCGCGAGGGCGACGGCGGGGTGCAGATCACGCCCACGATGATCTTCGCGGGCCTCATGGGCGCCATCGTCTGGAACCTCGTCACCTGGCTGCGCGGCCTCCCGTCGAGCTCCAGCCACGCGCTGTTCGGCGGCCTCATCGGCGCGGCCGTCGTGGGCGCCGGGCTCGGCTCGGTCGACTTCGGCGTCGTCATGTCGAAGGTCATCCTCCCGGCGCTCCTCGCCCCGGCCATCGCGGGCCTCATCGCGTACACGACCACGAAGCTCGCCTACTCGATCACGCGCCGCTCGAGCGGCCCGAACGAGCGCGGCGGCTTCCGCTACGGCCAGATCTTCACGTCGTCGCTCGTCGCCCTCGCGCACGGCACGAACGACGCGCAGAAGACCATGGGCATCATCACGCTCACGCTCATCGCCGGCGGCTTCCAGGCGGCGGGCTCCGGTCCCGAGTTCTGGGTCATCGCGGTGTGCGCGGTCGCCATCGCGCTCGGCACGTACATGGGCGGCTGGCGCATCATCCGCACGATGGGATCCGGCCTCACCGAGGTCAAGCCCGCGCAGGGCTTCAGCGCCGAGGCCTCCACGGCCGCGACCATCCTCGCCTCCAGCCACCTCGGCTTCGCGCTCTCGACCACGCAGGTCGCCTCGGGCTCCGTCATCGGCTCGGGCCTCGGCCGCCGCGGCGCGTCCGTGCGCTGGAACACGGTCGGGAAGATCGCGCTCGGCTGGCTCCTGACGCTGCCGTCGGCCGCGATCGTGGGCGCGGTCGCCGCGCTCATCGCGAGCACGGGCACGGTCGGCTTCATCATCGACGCGGTCGTCGGCGTCGCCGTCATCGTCGGGATCTTCTGGCGTTCGCGCCGGAACGCGGTGCACGCCCGCAACGCCATCGTCGAGGTCGACGCGGCCGGCTTCGCGGTCCGCGGACGCAAGGCGACCAAGGCCGCCCGGAAGGCCAGGGAGGCCGCATGATCGACTGGAGCGCGTTCCTCATCGTCGCCGTGGCCGCCCTCGTGGGCGCCGTCGCGGTGGTCTGCCTGTTCTCGCTCGGGGTCCGGCTGCTGGCCGTGGGCACCGAGTACGACGACGAGGGCGACAAGGTCTCGGTCACCGGCATCCGCCCGCAGGCCGCCACCGTCGGCGGCTACGTCTGCTTCGCGCTGAGCGGCCTCGCCGTGCTCTACGGCGTGTACCTCATCATCCCGGCCCTGCACTCCTGATGCGGGAGCCGGATCCGGGCTGGTCCCGCCCGCGCGCCCGCCCCTAGGCTCGTCCCGTCCCGACAAGGTCGTCGGCCCCTCCTCTCCCCGTCGCCCGACCCCTCGCGGAAGAAGCCCATGACCGAAGCGCGCACGTCGTCCCCCGCCCCCGAGACCTCCGGAGCGCGCGGCGCGCTCGACCGGTTCTTCGAGATCACGAAGCGGGGCTCCACCTACGCCCGCGAGATCCGCGGCGGCGTCCTCACGTTCGTGACGATGGCGTACATCGTGGTGCTCAACCCGCTGATCCTCGGCGGCTTCAGCGCGGACGCGGCCACGCTCGACGTCGAGGGGAACTGGCTGCGCGCCACCCAGGTCGGCGCCGCGACGGCGCTCACCGCGGGCGTCATGACCATCCTGTTCGGGCTCATCGCGCGCCTCCCGTTCGCGTTCGCGGCGGGCCTCGGCATCAACTCGTTCCTCGCCGTGAGCGTGGTCGGGCAGGTCACGTGGTCGGAGGCGATGGGCCTCGTGGTCATCAACGGCCTCGTGATCGTGCTGCTCGCCACCACGGGCCTCCGCACGATGATCTTCCGGGCCGTCCCGCGCGAGCTCAAGACCGCCATCACGGTCGGCATCGGCCTCTTCATCGCGTTCATCGGCTTCGTCGACTCCGGCTTCGTGCGCGGCACGGGCGTGCCCGCCTCGCCGCTCGCCCTCGGGATCGACGGCTCCATCGCGTCCCTCCCGACCGTCGTCTTCATCGTCGGCCTCGTGATCATGGGCGTGCTCATGGCCCGCCGCGTGCCGGGGGCGCTCCTCATCGGCATCGTCGCGACCACCCTCATCGCGATCGTCGTGGAGCAGGTCTTCCACATCGGCCCGTCGAACACCTCGGGCGCCACCGGCTGGAACCTCAACGCCCCGGTGCTGCCGGGCGCGCCCGTGTCGCTGCCGGACCTCGGCCTCGTCGGCGCGTTCGACTTCGGCGCGTTCGGCCGCATCGGGATCATCTCGAGCCTCATGCTCGTCTTCACGCTGGTCTTCACGAACTTCTTCGACGCCATGGGCACCATGACGGGCCTCGCGAAGGCGGCCGACCTGTCCGACGAGCGCGGCGACTTCCCCCGCCTCAAGGGCGCGCTGGTCGTCGAGGGCTTCGGCGCGGTCGCGGGCGGCGCCACCTCGAGCTCCTCGAACACGGTGTTCATCGAGTCGGCGTCCGGCATCGGCGAGGGTGCCCGCACGGGCCTCGCGTCGATGGTCACGGGCGTGCTGTTCCTCCTCGCGATGTTCTTCACGCCGCTCACCCAGGTCGTGCCGCTCGAGGTCGCGGCCGCCGCGCTGGTGATCGTCGGCACGCTCATGGCCTCGCAGATCCGCGACATCGTGTGGACCGACTTCTCCGTCGCGCTCCCCGTGTTCCTCACGGTGCTCGTCATGCCGCTCACGTACTCGATCGCGAACGGCATCGGCGTCGGCTTCCTCTCCTGGGTGCTCGTGCGGTCGTTCTCGGGCCGCGCGCGCGAGGTGTCGCCGCTGCTCTGGGTGGTCTCCGCGGGCTTCCTGGTCTTCTTCGCGCGCGGGCCGATCGAGCAGCTGCTCGGCGTCTGATCCGCGCCCGTCGCGACCGACGGGCCGTCGCGGCGCGCCCAGCCGTGCGTAAGGTGGGACGGGACCCCCTTTCGACGACGCACGGGAGCCCGCACATGACCGACCTCGACACCCGCGGCGACGTCCGCGAACCCCAGGAGTCCGCGAAGCGCTGGCGCATCGTCGGACCCGGCCTCGTGGTCGCGGCCACCGGCATCGGGGCGGGCGACCTCGTCGCGACGCTCGTGGCCGGATCCCGCTTCGGCTATGCCCTGCTGTGGGCCGCGGTCCTCGGCGTCATCATCAAGATCTTCCTCGTGGAAGGCGCCGGCCGGTACTCGCTCGCGACGGGCCGCACGATCTTCGAGGGCTGGCGCAGCGTCGGCCGCTGGACCACGTGGTACTTCGGGCCGTACATCCTCATCTGGGGCCTCGTGTACGGCGCCGCGGCCATGAGCTCCTCCGCCCTCCCGCTGGCCGCGCTGTTCCCCGGCGTCGACCTCAAGGTGTTCGCGATCGCGTGCGGCCTCGTCGGCGCGGTGGTCGTCTGGTTCGGCCGCTACTCCGCGTTCGAGAAGATCATCGCGGTGTTCGTGGGCCTCATGTTCGTGACCGTCGTGGGCGCCGCGATCGTCACGCTGCCGAACGTGCCGGCGCTCCTCACGGGCCTCGTCCCGACGATCCCCGAGGGCGGCCTCGTCGTCGCGCTCAGCATCGCGGGCGGCGTCGGCGGCACCATCACCCTCGCCGCGTACGGCTACTGGCTGCGCGAGAAGGGCTGGGTGGCGCCCGGCTGGATGAAGGTCATGCGCATCGACAACTCCGTCGCCTACGTCATGAGCGGCGTCTTCGTGCTCTCCATGCTCGTCGTCGGCGCGGAGCTCCTCTACTCCGCCGACATCGCGCTGGCCGACGGCGAGGGCGGGCTCGTGCAGCTCGCCGACGTGCTGGGGGAGCGCTACGGCGCGTTCATGACGTGGTTCTTCCTGCTCGGCTTCTTCGCCACGTCGTTCTCGTCGATCCTCGGCGTCTGGAACGGCGTCTCGCTCATGTTCGCCGACTTCCTCGGAAACGTCCGCGGCCTCGACGTCGAGGACCCGCGCCGCCGCCTCGGCGGCAGCTACTACCGGGGGTTCATCGTCTGGCTGACGATCCCGCCCATCGGCCTGCTGTTCCTCGACCAGCCGATCGGCCTGATCATCGCGTACGGCGTGCTGGGCGCGCTCTTCATGCCGTTCCTCGCCATCACGCTGCTCGTGCTCCTCAACACCGACCGCACGCCGCGCGCGTGGCGGAACCGGCCCCTCAGCAACACGGTGATGGGCCTGTCGGCGCTGCTGTTCGTCGTGCTCGGCGTGCAGCAGCTCGTGACCGAGATCGGGAAGCTCCTCTAGCGGAGGGGCGGCTCAGTCGGCGGAGGCGCCGGCGCGGACCGCGGGGGCCCCGTCGACGGCGGGCGCGCCCGCGGGTCCGGCCGCGTCGCCGTCGCCCGTCGCCGGCGTCTTGAAGACGACGAGCCGGTACAGCGTGAAGTTCCAGACCAGGCCGATGAGCACGGCCGTGGCCTTCGCCACGTTGATCTCGAGGAACTCCATCTCGGCGGTCGTCCCGAACGTGAGGAGCGAGCGGCCGAAGGTCGTGTCGAAGCCCTGCTCGAACAGCCATATGACGCCGCTCTGCAGGAGCAGCGAGCTGAACCCCGTGATGGCGAGGAACCGGAGGAACCGCCCGAGCGTGACGGGCTCGCCGTGCCGGAACACGAAGAAGTGGTTGAGGAAGTAGGAGATGGTGATGCCGACCGTCACCGACACGAGGTTCGCCGGGATGACCGGCATGCCGGCCAGGAGGATCAGGCAGTTGAGCAGCACGAAGTCGAGGGCCGTGTTGAGGAGCCCGGCGATGAGGAAGCGGACGCGGCGGTCGGCGAGGAGCTTGGTCACGCGCGTCCTCCCGGCATCCGGCGTGGTCGCCGTTCGGATCGGCGGACGCTCACGGCGTCAGGGCGCCGAGCCGTGACGAGTGTAACAAGCGCATAACGGGCGCGCGCAGGGGCTCGCGGCCGGATGCACGGTGGCTGGCTAGACTCGTCGGGGCCCGAGACCGGGTCACGCCCTCGACTCGGAGACGGAACCACCAGCTTGAGCAGTCTCACGATCGTCATCCCCACCTACGAGGAGGCGCGCAACGTCGGCGAGCTGCTGCCCCGCCTCGCGGCCATGGCGGCGGAGAACCCCGACTTCGCGATCACCGCGATGGTCGTCGACGACTCCTCGCCCGACGGCACCGCCGACCTCGTCCGCTCCCTCGCGCCGAGCGTCGAGACGGACACGTTCTCCGTGCGCGTCGAGACCCGGGCCGAGAAGGCCGGCCTCGGCGCCGCGTACATCTGGGCCTTCGAGCTCCTGCTCGGATCCGACGAGCCGCCCACGCACATCCTCCAGATGGACGCGGACCTCTCCCACGACCCCGCCTACATCACCGAGATGCTGCGGCGCGTCCGCGGCGGCGCCGACCTCGTGGTGGCCTCGCGCTACATCCGCGGCGGCGCGACGCCCGACTGGGACCTCAAGCGCCGGTTCCTCAGCGTCGGCGGCAACCTCTACACGCGCCTGTTCCTCGGCTCGCGCATCACCGACTACACCGGCGGCTTCAACCTCTACGAGACGGGGCTGCTGCGGCGCATCCGCCCGTCCACCATCACGACCACGGGCTACGGCTTCCAGATCGAGATGAAGCAGCGCGCCCTTCGCGAGGCCACGCAGCCGACCGAGGTGGCCATCGTGTTCATGGACCGCACCGAGGGCGAGTCGAAGATCCCGAGCGACACGCTCGTCAAGAACCTGCTCCTCGTGCTCCAGCTGCGCTTCGGGCTCCGCCGGGGCTGATCCGCCGCCCGCCCGCGCGGGCGGGCCGGTTCGCGCCCGTGCCGCTCGCGCTCAGGCGGCGGGCGCGTGCAGCGGGTCGTGCGGAGCCCGCTGGTGCGGCCGGGCCGGCGCGATGATCGTGCCGCGCCGCCCGAGCTCGTCGACCACCGGGTCGGTCGCGCCGAGCACCTGCGAGCGGGCGGTGCCGTGGCGCGCCCAGTAGGAGGCGGTCCAGGCGCAGATGAGCCCGTCGAGGAGGTCCTCGAGGTGCTTGTGCTGCCGCTCGACGATCGCGGGGCCGTCGGCGACGAGGGCGGCGGCGGCGGGATGCGTGGACACGTCGAGGGGCGGATCCGCGTGCGCCAGCCCCGCGACGCGGTCGAGCACGACGCGGAACTCGGCGGCGCGCGCGGGCCGGCGCTCGGCGGTGGGGAGCAGCGGCGCGAGGCGCTTGTACCGCGGCTTCATCCCGTCGAAGCCGAGCTCGGGGGCGCCGACGAGCGTCGTGTACGGGTAGCACTCGAGCATCGTGCGCACGTGGGGGGCGCGGTCGGCGGGGGAGCCGTCGTCGTACTCCCAGCCCGCGTCCTCGAGCCGCCGCCGGAGCGCGACCGCGCCCTGGGCGGGCAGGCCCCTGTTCGACGGGTAGGCGGAGATGCCGAGCCGGCCGTACCGCGACGCGACCTCCTTCTCCGCGAGGCGGCTGCCCGTGGCGTTGGCGACGACGAGCGGCCCGTCGACCGCGGCGACCGCGCCGGGGCCGTCCCAGCGGGCGATCCAGGCGACCACCTCGTCGACGCCGCGGGCGGTGGCGAGGTCCAGCACCCGGCCGGATCCGTCGATGCAGGCGAGCCCCGTCTCGCGCGCCGGGCGGGCGGCGGTGCCCTCCGCCCAGGCCAGGTCGATCCCGAGGAAGCGGCGCATCCGTCGAGCCTATCCGCGCGCCCGGGCACCCCCGGGCGGGCTCCAGGCCGCTAGTAGGGTCGAGGGATCCTCCTGCCACGAGCGACGAGACGATGGAGCCTCCCATGACACCAGTGAGCCCGAACGACGACCGCATCCCGACGCCGGACGGCCACCCCGTCCGCACCGAGACCGACAGCCTGGGGAGCCTGGACGTCCCCGCGGACGCCTACTGGGGCATCCACACGGCCCGCGCGCTCGAGAACTTCCCCATCAGCCTCCGGCCGTTGAGCGTCTACCCCGAGTTCGTGGTCGCCCTCGCGCAGGTGAAGCAGGCCGCGGCGCGCGCCAACGTGCAGATCGGCGTGCTGGATGCGCGGAAGGCCAAGCAGATCGACGAGGTCTGCTCCGAGATCATCGCCGGGCAGCTGCACGACCAGTTCGTCGTCGGTGTGATCCAGGGCGGCGCCGGCACGAGCACCAACATGAACACCAACGAGGTCATCGCGAACCGCGCCCTCGAGAAGGCCGGGCACGCGCTCGGCGACTACCAGCACATGCACCCGCTGGACGACGTGAACCGCAGCCAGTCGACGAACGACACGTACCCGACCGCCCTCAAGGTCGCGCTCATCCACTCGCTGCTGCAGACGCTCGACGAGCTCGACCTGCTGCGCCGGTCGTTCCTCGCGAAGGGCGCGCAGTTCTCGCAGGTGCTGAAGGTGGGGCGCACGCAGCTGCAGGACGCCGTGCCCATGACGCTCGGCCAGGAGTTCCACGGCTTCGCCACGACGCTCGGCGAGGACCACGCGCGGCTCGGCGAGCTCGTGCCGCTGCTGTCGGAGATCAACCTCGGCGCGACGGCGATCGGCACGGGCATCACGGCGGACCCGAACTACGCGGCCGCCGTGCGCGGGCACCTCAGCGCCATCACGGGCTACACGCTCGTGACCGCGAGCGACCTCATCGAGGCGACGAGCGACGCGGGCGTCTTCATGACCCTGTCCTCGACGCTCAAGCGCGGCGCCATCAAGCTGTCCAAGATCTGCAACGACCTGCGGCTGCTGTCGTCGGGGCCGCAGGCGGGGCTGGGCGAGATCAACCTGCCGCCGCGGCAGGCGGGGTCGAGCATCATGCCCGGCAAGGTCAACCCGGTGATCCCCGAGGTCGTCAACCAGGTCGCGTTCTCCATCGCGGGCGCCGACGTGACGGTGACCATGGCGGCCGAGGGCGGGCAGCTGCAGCTCAACGCGTTCGAGCCGGTCATCGCGCACTCGCTGCTGCAGTCGCTGAGCTGGCTGCGGAACGCGGCGAAGACGCTGCGGGTGAATTGCATCGACGGGATCACGGCCAACACCGAGCGGCTCGCGGCGCAGGTGGAGTCGTCGGTGGGCGTCGTCACGGCGCTCACGCCGTACATCGGCTACGCGGCCTCCTCCAGCCTCGCGAAGACGGCGCTCATGACGAGCGCGTCGATCCCCGACCTCGTGGTGGAGGCGGGGCTGATGACGCGGAGCCAGGTGGAGAAGATCCTCGCGCCGGACCGCCTGTCGGGGCTCGAGCCCGTCACGGCGGCCATGACCGTGATCACGCCGGAGATGCTCGCGGCGCACGCGGCCGAGGAGGGCGGCGCCGTCAACTGACGCGCGCCCCCCGCACGACAGCGCGCCGCGGCCCGAGGGCTGCGGCGCGCTGTCGTGCGCGGCGTGCGGTGCGGTGGCGCGCTACGCGTCAGGGTCGGTCGCGGTGCGGGCCGGGGTGGTGCCGGTCGCGTCGTCGGCGGGGGCGCGGTGCGCGGGCTCCTCGCGGTGCACGGATCCGGCGATGTCGCCCGGCGTGGGGACGTGCCCGGCGGAGGGCGCGGGCGTCGTCGCCTTCGGCGCGGCCTTCGGCTTCGCGGCGGGCCTCTTCGGGGCGGCCTTGGGCTTCGCGGGCGTCGGCGTCGCCTCGGCGGCGGGCGCCCCGGACACCTCGTCCGCGTCGGCGGGCTCGCCGAGGTCGTCGGGGCCCAGCGTGTCGAGGTCCTCGTCGGCCTCGTCCTCGGCGCCGTCGGCCGACGCGTCCTGCTCGCCCGCGCGGGCGGCGCCGGCGTCGGGGATCGCCACCGGGCCGGTCTCGTCCTCGTCGTCGAAGGACGCGAGCGCCTCGTCGCGGGCCTCGGCCGCGGTGAAGACGGCGCGGCGGCCGGCCTCCTCGCCGCGCTCGCGGAGGTCCTCGGCGGTGGCCTGGACGCGCGTGCGCGCCTCCTCGGCGCCCTCGACCACGCGGCCGCGGACGTCCTCGGCGGTCTCCGCGACGCGGTGGCCGACCTCGGTGGCCTGCTGGCCGACGCGGTCGACGACGTGCTTGGTCTGGTCGGCGGTGCGGGTGCCGAGGTCCTTGGCGGTGTCGCCGACCCGGCCGGCGATGTCCTGGGTGGTGCTGCCGACGCGGCCCGCCACGTCCTGAGTGGTGGCGCCGATGCGCTCGCCCACGGTGTGCGCGGTGCGGCCGACGGCGACCGCGGCGCCCTGGACGGCGTGGCCCACGAAGTCCGCGACCTCGCGCGCGGTCTCGACCGTGCGCTCGACGACGACGGGGCCCTTCTCGTCGAGCACGGTCTGCGCCTGGCGGACGCCGCGCTGCACGGGCTCGCTCGACCACACGGACCGCGAGGTGCGGGCGATGCCCTCGTAGCGCTTGCGTCCGGCGCGTGCGCCGAGGACGTATCCGGTGCCGATGCCGGCGAGGAAGAGGAGACGGTTGATCATGCGTCGAGCCTAGACGCGCCGGGCGTGCGGCGGCCGGGAGGGGCTACGCGTCCGCGTCGTCCCGGCGCCCGGTGGCGTCGTGCAGCTCGTCCGTCTCGGGATCCGCCGCGTCGGGCGCGGAGATGTCGGCGTCCTCGGGGATGGAGTGGTCGTGGATCGGGTCCTGCGCGCGGTCGGTCATGCCGTCGAGCCTACGCGCGGGCCCCCGACCCGCCCGGCCCCGGTCAGAGGATGCGCGTGTGCGTCGTGAGCGAGCCCACGCCCTCGACCGACACCGTGACCGTGCTGCCGTCCTTGAGGAAGATCTGCGGGTCGCGCGAGTACCCGGCGCCGCTCGTCGTGCCCGTGGAGATGAGCGTGCCCGGCTGCAGCGTGGACGAGGTGGAGAGGTACGAGACGAGGCGCGCGACCGTGCGGACCATGCCGCTCGTGCGGCCGTCCTGCACCGTCTCGCCGTCGAGGACCGTCGTGATGCGGAGGTCCTGCGGATCCGGCACCTCGTCGCGCGTGACGACGACGGGTCCCGTGGGGGAGAAGCCGTCGAAGCTCTTGCACCGGCTCCACTGCTGCTCGGAGAACTGCAGGTTGCGGGCCGTGATGTCGTTGACGACCGTGTAGCCGAAGACGTGGTCGAGCGCGTCGGCCTCGGACACGTCGCGGGCGGCGCGGCCGATGATCACGCCGAGCTCGACCTCGTAGTCGACCTCCTCGCTGAGCGAGCGCGGCCAGCTCGTGGTGCCCTCGTGGCCCGAGAGCGAGTTGGGCCAGAGCGCGAAGACGGTGGGGGCGGAGGCGCTCGTGATGTTGAGCTCCTCGGCGTGCGCGGAGTAGTTGAGGCCCACGGCGTAGACGGCCGGCGGGCGGAGCACGGCGGAGGCGTGCGTGAGGCCGTCGACCGGCGTGGTGCTGGTGCGGCTCGCGACGGCGCGCTCGACGGTGGCGCGGACGCGCGCCATCTCCTCGTCGCCGCGCTCGATGAGGTCCTGCAGGTCGCGGGGCGAGTCGTCGAGCACCTCGTCGAGGAAGAGCGCCTGGCCCTCCGAGACGATCGCGGCCAGTCGGGGGGTCACGCCGTCGTCGGCGAGCAGGTGGGCGAACTTCATGACCCCGAGCGTATCGGGCGGTCGCGGTCGACCGCCGTTGCGGTCATAACGTGCATGGGAAGGTCCGCCTCACCCGCGGGCGCGCGCAGCGGCGCATCAGTCCTCGCGGACGACCTCGTCGGGCGACTTGTCGTGCCGCCAGCCCCGCCAGGACGCCTGGCGGAGGCGGCCCGTGGAGGTCCACTCGGCGAACTCGACCTCGCCGACGAGGCGCGGGGTGATCCAGCGCGCGTCCCGGGCGTCGGCCGCGGGCACGACCGCGAACGGGCTCGTCTTCCGCGCGAGCGGGCGGAAGCGGCGGAGGGCGTCGGCGAGGTCCCGCTCGGTGAAGCCCGTGCCGACGCGGCCGGCGTACGCCAGGCCGTCGGGGCCGGGGACGCCGACCAGCAGCGAGCCGATGCCGGATGCGCGGCTGCCGGATCCGGGCCGCCAGCCGCCGACCACGACCTCCTGCGCCCGGTGGTGCTTGACCTTGATCCAGGCGCTGGAGCGGCGGCCCGACTCGTAGGGCGCGTCGACGCGCTTGGCGACGACGCCCTCGAGGCCGAGCTCGCGGCTGGTGGCGAGCGCCCCGTCGAGGTCGCCGTCGAACGCGGGCGGGACCTGGATCCGGCCGCGGTCCGGCGACCGCACGGCGTCGAGGAGCGCGGCGCGGCGCTCCCGGTAGGGCTCCTCCACGAGCACGCGGTCGCCGATCGCGAGCGCGTCGAAGAGCATGAGGTGCACGGGCGCGGACCTCCGGGCGCGGGCGACGTCCTTCTCGCCCGTGAGGCCCAGGCGCGTCTGCAGGAGGCCGAAGTCGGGGCGGCCGCCGTCGCCGAGCACCACGATCTCGCCGTCGAGCACCGCGTCGTCCACGTCCAGCGCGTCGGGCAGCTCGGCGAGCTCGGGGAAGGCGGCCGTGAGGTCGACGCCGTTGCGGCTCGTGATCGTGGCCCGGCCGTCGGCGACGACGGCGATCGCGCGGTAGCCGTCCCACTTCATCTCGACGGCCCACTCCTCGTCGGGGTCGAGGCCGGCGCCGGTCGCGGCCGTGGCGAGCATGGGCGCGGGGGCGGATGCGGCGCCGCCCTTCCGCCGCGCGCCGACGCGCGTGCGCCCTCCCGCCTTCGCGAGCCCCGCCGCGCGGGCCGGCCTCGCGTGCGCCTTCGCGGGGGCGTCGGCGGGCTCCATCAGGTGGATCAGCCAGTTCGCGTCGGCCTTGCCGTGACCGCCCGTGTGGATGAGCGCGTACCGCCGGGGCCCGTCGATGCCGGTGCCCGCGCCCCGGCCGTGCAGCGTCGCGATGACCTCCTTCCCGTCGCGCCACTTCTCCAGCTCGTAGGTGCCCGCGTCCCAGATGGTCACCTCGCCGCCGCCGTACTCGCCCGCGGGGATCGTGCCCTCGAAGGACCCGTACTCCACGGGGTGGTCCTCCGTCTGCACCGCGAGGTGGTTCGTGCCGTGCTCCGTGGGGACGCCCTTGGGGAGGGCCCAGCTCACGAGCACGCCGTCGTGCTCCAGCCGGAAGTCCCAGTGCAGCGCGCGGGCGTGGTGCTCCTGGATCACGAAGGAGCGGCCCTCGGACGGCGCGGGCGCGTCGGCGGGGACCGGCTCGCTCGTCTTGGCGGCGTCGCGCTTGGCGCGGTAGGTCGCGAGGCGGTCGTCGGCGGCGTCGGGCTCCTTCCGCGCGAAGGACGCGAGCCGCTCGGGCGTCGGCTCCAGGCTCTCGCGGTGGCCCTCCTCGACGGGGGCGAGCGGATCCGCGCGCCTCCGCATCCGCGCGACCACCTCGTCCATCTCCAGGTGCCGCAGGGTCGGCGACGCGAGCTCGCGCCAGGTGCGCGGCACGGCGACGGTCGGCCGGGAGCGTCCGCGCAGCGAGTACGGCGCGATGGTCGTCTTGTTCGGGTTGTTCTGGCTCCAGTCGACGAGGACCTTGCCCTGCCGCAGCGCCTTCCTCATGTCGCTCACCACGAGGTCCGGGTGGTCCGCCTCCAGGGCGCGGGCGAGCTCGTGCGCCACCTGGGAGATCGCGTCCGCGTCGTGGCTGCCGTCGAGCGCCGCGTAGAGGTGGATGCCCTTGGACCCGCTAGTCACCGGGTACGGCTCGAGGCCCATGTCGCGGAGGATCGCGCGGGCCGCCGTCGCGACTTCCACGCACTCGGGGAGGCCGGCGCCCGGACCCGGGTCCAGGTCGAGCACGAGCCGGTCGGGCCGTCGCTCGTCGCCCGTGCGGCCGAACCGCCACTGCGGCACGTGCAGCTCGAGCGCCGCGACCTGGCCGAGCCAGGTGAGCGTCGCGACGTCGTTCGCCAGCGGGTAGTCGTTCGCGTGGTCGCGGTGCTGGATCGCCCGCCGCAGCACCCACTCGGGCGTGTGCGCGTCGAGGTCCTTCTGGAAGAACATCTTCCCCGGGTGCTCGTCGGTGCCGACGCCGTCGACCCAGCGCTTGCGGGTCACGGGACGGTCGCGGAGGTGCGGCAGCATGTGCGGCGCGATGGCGGCGTAGTACGCGATGACGTCGCCCTTGGTCGTGCCCGTCGCGGGATACAGCACCTTGTCGAGGTTCGACAGCGTGATCCGCCGTCCCTCGACCTCCACCTGCTGCTTCGCGCCCGCCATCGCTCCAGCATGGCCCCGCGGGTGTTCACTCGACCCATGAGAGCCATCTGGAAGGGCGCCGTCACCTTCGGCCTCGTCAACGTGCCCGTGAAGGTCTACAGCGCGACGCAGGACCACGACGTGCCGCTGCACCAGGTGCACGACGCGGACGGCGGGCGGATCCGGTACCAGCGCCGTTGCGAGGTCTGCGGCAAGGTCGTCGACTACGCCCACATCGACAAGGCGTTCGACGACGGCGACCGCACGGTCGTGATCACGGAGGAGGACCTCTCCTCCCTCCCCGAGGAGAAGAGCCGCGAGATCGACGTGGTCGAGTTCGTGCCGAGCGACCAGGTGGATCCCGTGATGCTCGACCGCAGCTACTTCCTGGAGCCCGACTCGTCGAGCCCGAAGTCGTACGCGCTCCTCCGCCGGACGCTGCAGGAGACCGACCGCACGGCGATCGTGCACGTCACCCTCCGCCAGCGCACCCGGCTCGCGGCGCTCCGCGTGCGCGGCGACGTGCTCATGCTCCAGACGCTCCTCTGGGACGACGAGGTGCGCGAGGCCGACTTCCCGTCGCTCGACGCCGCGCCCAAGGTCTCGCCGCGGGAGCTGAAGATGTCGGCGCAGCTCGTGGAGGGGTTCGCGGAGGACTTCGACCCGTCGAAGTTCAGCGACGAGTACCAGGAGCAGCTCAAGACCCTGATCGACGCGAAGCTCGCCCAGGGCGACTCGCTCGACACCGACGCGACCTTCGGGGAGGGGGACTCGGACGAGGAGGACTCGGGCGGCGAGGTGCTCGACCTGATGGACGCGCTGAAGCGGAGCATCGAGCGGAGCCGGGGCGGGGGATCCTCCGCGAAGAAGGCGGCGCCGGCGAAGAAGGCGTCGGCGGCGAAGGCGAAGACGGGGTCGGCGAAGCACGAGGACGACGCGCCGGCGAAGGCGGGCCCGGCGAAGAAGGGCAGCGCGAAGAAGGCACCGGCGAGGTCCTCCGCGAAGGAGTCGACGACGAAGGCGAAGGGCGAGTCGACGACGAAGTCGAAGGGCGAGTCGACGACGAAGTCGAAGACGGCGAAGAGGTCCACGACCGCGAAGAAGGCGAGCACCGCGAAGGCACCGGCCGCCGAGAGGAGGAGCGCGTAGGGATCAGCCCGCGGCCGGCATCCCGTCGGTCATGACGCGCCAGAGGTGCAGGGTCGCGTAGGAGCGCCACGGCGACCACGTGACCGCGCGCGCGTCGAGGGCGCGCGCCTCGTCCGGGAGACCCAGCGCGGCGGCGCCGCGGCGGACGATGAGGTCGCCGGAGAGCAGGATGTCGGGCTCGCCGAGCGCGCGCATCGCGACGTAGTCGGCGGTCCAGGGGCCCACGCCGTGGAACGCGACGAGCGCGGCGCGGAGCTCCGCGCGCGGCATGCCGTGCTCCACCACGAGCTCGCCGGTCTCGAGGGCCTCGGCGAGGCGGATCAGGGTCGCCGTGCGCCGGGCGGGCCCGCGCAGCAGCTCGGCGCCGTCACGGGCGATGCGCGCGGCCGTGGGCGGCAGGCGCGTCACGGATCCGTGCGCCACCGACGCGGGCAGGTCCTCGCCGAGGTCGGCGGTCATGCGGCCGTGGGTGGCGCGGGCGCTGGCGACGGAGATCTGCTGGCCGACGATGGTGCGGAACAGGGTGGAGCGCGGATCGAGCGTGCCGGGGATCCGCAGGCCGGGCGTCGCGCGGACGGCCGCGGCGAGCGCGGGGTCGCGGGCGAGGTCGGCGTCGATGCGCGCGGAGTCGACGTCGAGGCCGAGGAGGCGGCGCGTGTCGGCGAGGAGCTCGGCGGCGTCGTCCGCGTGCTCGACGCGGGTGGTCACCTCGAGGCGGGTCGGCGCGTCGGGCGCGGGGTCGGGTGCCTCGGCGTCGAGCAGCCGCACGGTCACCGTCCCCGCGCCGTGCGCGAGCCGTGCCGACTGCGTGAACGTGGTGGCGTCGCCCTCCTCGGCGCCCGTGACGGCGTGCCAGGAGAGGAAGCGGATCACGCCGCCGCCGTCGAAGGGCGCGGCCACATCGAGCACGGTGCGGGCGACGTGGGCGGCGGCGCCGGGGGAGTCCATGCCCTCAGCCTGCCCGAGACCGGCGGCCCGGGCGCGCGGCCGACCTAGGGTGGATCGCATGATCGACGACGTGGCCATCGCCCCCTCCGCCGACGCGCCGTCCCGCGATCCGGGTGCCCATGCCGACGCCGTCCGCGCCGAGCTCGTCGCGGCCCTCGGCGACGTCGTCGCCACCGATCCCGCCGCCCTCGACGACGCGCGCAGCGACCGGTCGGGCTACCGCAGCCCCGCGGATCCGATCGCCGTCGTCCGCGCGACCGAGGTGGACCACGTCGTCGCGACCCTGCGCATCGCGAGCGCCACCGGCACGCCCGTCGTCACGCGCGGCGCGGGCACGGGCCTCGCGGGCGGCGCGACGGCGACCGCGGGCGAGATCGTGCTGTCGGTGCGGGGCATGGACCGGATCCTCGAGGTGAGCGAGGCCGACGAGCTCGCGGTCGTGGAGCCCGGCGTCCTCAACGACGACCTCAACGCCCGGCTCGCGCCGCTCGGCCTCTGGTACTCGCCGGATCCCGCGAGCAAGGCCATCTCCACCATCGGCGGCAACATCGCCACCAACGCCGGCGGCCTCCTCTGCGCCAAGTACGGCGTGACCCGCGAGGCGGTGCTCGCGCTCACGGTCGTCCTCGCCGACGGCCGCGTGGTCGAGACCGGCCACCGCACGGTGAAGGGCGTCACGGGCTACGACCTCACGGCGCTGATGATCGGCTCCGAGGGCACGCTCGGCGTCATCGTGCGCGCGACCGTCCGGCTCCGCCCGCTGCCGACCGCGACGCCGTCGACCGTCGCCGCGTTCTTCCCCGACTCGGCCTCCGCGGCGGCCGCGTCATCCGCCGTCACGGCCGCGCGCATCCGCCCGGCCGCGATGGAGCTGCTCGACGCGGGCGCCCTCGAGGCCATCGACGCGTTCCTCGGCACCGACCACTCCTCCCGCGGATCCGCGCACCTCCTCGTCCGCTGCGACGGCCCGGACGCCGCCGCGGAGGCCGCGCGCGTGGTCGACGTGGTCGTCGCGGGCGGCGGCACGGCCGACGTGACCGACGACGCCGACGAGGGCGAGCGGCTCCTCGCGATCCGCCGCGCCTTCCATCCGGCGCTCGCCGCCCGCGGCCGCGTGCTCATCGAGGACGTGGCCGTGCCGCGGTCGCGCCTCGCGGACATGCTCACGCGGATCCGCGAGATCGAGCGCGCGACCGGCCTCCGCATCCCCACCGTCGCGCACGCGGGCGACGGCAACCTGCACCCGAACTTCTGCATCCCCGAGGACCCGACCACGCCCGATGGCGACGCGACCGGCATCCCCGACGACGTCTGGCGCGCGGCCGACCTCCTCTTCCGCGCGGCCGTCGACCTCGGCGGCACCCTCACGGGCGAGCACGGCGTGGGCCTGCTCAAACGGCGTTGGCTCGCCGACGAGCTGGGCGACGACGTCATGGGGCTCGCCGCCGGGATCCGCCGCGTGTTCGACCCGCGGGGGATCCTCAACCCCGGCAAGGCCGCCTGACCGGGGGATCCGCGACCCGGCGACGCCCGCATGTCCGCGCGCGTCGCCGGCTCGGACGGCCGTCGGGCCCGTCGATAGGCTGGCGAGGCCGATCCGCCGAAGAGAGGGCCGTCGTGACCGACCCGTCCGTCCCCGTGACCGTCCACCGCCCGTCGCCCTCCTCGCCGCCGCGCGCCATGGAGCTCCCCACGCCGCACGCGCCGCGCCGCATCACCGCGTCGGCCGTGCTCGGCGTCGTGGGCGTCGCCGTGCTGCTGCTCGTCGGCCTCGTCGTCGCCGCGTACCTCGTGCTGAGCCTCGGGGTGCAGGCCGTCGCGATCTGCGCCCTCCTCGCGCTCGTCCCGCTGGCCGGCGTGCTGCTCGCGATCCGCTGGGTCGACCGCTGGGAGCCCGAGCCGCGCCTGGCGCTCCTGTTCGCGCTGCTCTGGGGCGCGGCCGCGTCGGTGGCCATCGCGCTGCTGTTCGACCTCGTCGTGCAGTACGCGCGCCTCGCCGTGGGCGTGCCGACGGGGTACACGGAGTTCCTGCAGCTGGCCGTCCAGGCGCCCGTCGTGGAGGAGTCCGCGAAGGCGCTCGGCCTGCTCCTCGTGTTCTGGGTCGCGCGCCGCCACTTCGACGGGCCGGTCGACGGCGTCGTCTACGGCGCGACCATCGCGGCCGGCTTCGCCTTCACGGAGAACATCGTCTACTTCGGCGGTCCGCTCGTGCAGGGCACCACGGGCGAGCTCGTCGGCACCTTCGTGCTGCGGGGTCTGTTCTCGCCCTTCGCGCACGTGACCTTCACCATGATCACCGGCATCGCCATCGGCTACGGCGCGCGCCGCGGTCCGGGCGCCGCGCTCGGCTCCGGCGCGATCGGGCTGGTCGGCGCCATCGTGCTGCACGCCCTCTGGAACACGGGCGTCACCATCACCGGCGACTTCCTCTCCTTCTACGTGCTGCTCCAGGTGCCGATCTTCGCGTTCCTCGTGACGGTCGTGATCCTCCTGCGCCGCTACGAGATCCACCTCACGCGCCGCCGCCTCCGCGAGTACGCGGCCGTCGGCTGGTTCACGCCCGCCGAGGTCGAGATGCTGAGCACGTGGCAGGGCCGGCGGCGCGCGCGGCTGTGGGCGCGCACCCGCGGCGGCGACGCGGGCCGGGCCATGGGGCTGTTCACGCGCGACGCCACGCGGCTCGCCTTCGCCCGGCAGCGGATGCTGTCCGAGCGGCCCGCCGCGTCCGGCCGCTCCGAGGCGGGGCACCTCGACGACGAGCGCCGGCTGCTGCGGGCGGTCACCGACCACCGCGAGGCGCTCCTCGGCGGCGCCCGGCGCTGATCCGCCCGCTGCCTCCCGATCCGCCGAGCGCGGCGGGAGCGCCGGGTGCGCGGGCGATGGCCGCCAGGCGACGATCGCGCGGGGCGACGCGGACGCGGCCGGCACGACGTCGGGGGTCGCGAGTAGCGTCGGAGCCACGACCACGAGGAGACACGATCATGAGCGATGCCAACCAGGACACCACCGGCGGCGACGAGAAGGAGATGCTCGGCTCCTCCACGCCCACGCCGCCCCAGAGCGCCGAGAAGGACCCGAGCACGTGGGTCACGGGCGACGAGCCGATGACGGGCGCGCAGCGCAGCTACCTCGACTCGCTCGCCTCGCAGGCCGGCGAGGAGATCCCCGCCGACCTCAACAAGGCGGAGGCGAGCGAGCAGATCGAGCGCCTGCAGGAGAAGAAGGAGACCGCGTCGCCGCAGTCCGACGACGCGAGCTGATCCGCGCGTGAGCGGACGGGCGGGCGCCGCGCGGAGTCCGCCCGTCGTCGCGTGGGGTCGGGGGAGCGGGAGCAGGGGGAGCACGTCGTGAGGGAGGGCGCATGACCACGCTGGTGGGGTACGCGCGCGTCGCGCGCGCCGACGAGTCGTACCAGGACCAGGTCGACGCCCTCGACGCGGCGGGCTGCGAGCGCATCTTCGTCGACGTCGCCGCCGGTCCCAAGGCCGCGCGCCCGAGCCTCCAGGACGCCCTCGACTACCTCCGCGAGAACGACGAGCTGCTCGTCGTCAGCCTCGACCGGCTGGGGCCGGGATCGGCCGACGTCGTGCGGATCCTCAACTCCCTCGAGGCGCGCGGCATCGCGTTCCGGGCCGTCCGCGACGGGCTGGAGGCGGGCACCGAGGCCGGCCGCGGCCTCTTCGCGGTCACGCTCGCGCTCGCCACGGTGGACGCGGTCACCGCCGAGGAGAAGCGCCGCCGCCGGCCCGCCGAGCCCGCCGCGGCACCCGCGCCGACGGCGCCCCAGCTGCCGTCGCTGCCCAAGGGCATCACGCGTCGCAAGCTCCAGATCGCCGTCGAGGAGCGCTCGAAGGGGCGCGACACCGGCGAGATCGCCCGCGTGCTCGACGTCAGCGAGCGCGTCGTCACGCGCGCGCTGGCCTGGGCCGAGTCGGGGCGCACGGGCGGCCTGCTGCGCTGAGCCGCGGCGGATCGTCCGCGCGGGGGAGCCAGCGGCACCCGCGGCGGAGGTGCGCGCGACACGGGTTTCCTACCCTGGGGAGATGACCGGATCCCGCCCCGCCCGCGCCGCGCCGCGCCGGCGTCCCCGCGGCCGGGTGGCCCGTCGCCGGGACGCGCTGCTCGCGGCCGTGGTCGCGACCGCCGTGGTGGGCGCGGGCCTCGTCACCGGGATCCTCCCGGCGCCCCTCGCCGGCGCGTCGGCGGACCCCGACACCTGCACCGTCGACGCGCTCACGGCCGGGTGGTCCACGGGCACGCTGCACCTGAGCGCCGCGGACGCCGGCGACGACGCGGGCACCGCGCTGGTCGACGTGCGCGGCGACGTGCCGGCCCCCACCGCGAGCACCATGAAGGTCCTCACCGCCGCGGCCGCCGTGGAGGCGCTCGGCCCGGACCGCCGCATCGGAACGCGCGTCGTCGCGGGCCCGCGCCCGGACACGGTGGTCCTCGTGGGCGGAGGCGACCCCACCCTCAGCCGCCTGCCCACGGGCACCGACGGCGTCTACCCGGGCGCGCCCCACCTCGACGACCTCGCGCGCCAGGTGCGCGACGCCCGGCGCGCCGATCCCGCCACCGCCGGCGTCCCGATCCGCCGCCTCCAGGTCGACAGCAGCCTCTTCACCGGGCCCGCCTGGCTGCCGGAGTGGCCGCTCGCGGCACGGCGGGGCGGATCCATGTCGAACATCACTGCGCTCATGGTCGACGGCGACCGCGACGACCCCGCGGTCCCGTACTCCCGCCGCGGAGACGCGGCCGTCGCGCGCGCCGCCGACGCCCTCGCCGCGCTCCTCGGCGACGACGTGGCCGCGGACGGCCCGCTCGTCACGGCCGCCCCCGGATCCGCCGTACTGGCCACGGTCGAGTCGGCGCCCGTGCGCGACCTCGTCGGCCACATGCTCACGCACTCCGACGACACGCTCGCCGAGACGCTCGCGCGCCTCGTCGCGATCGAGACGGGCGCGGGCAGCGCGGCCACCGACATCCAGCGCGGCACCCCGGAGGCGCTCGCGGGGCTCGACCTGCCGATGGCGGACGTCGTGCTGGTCGACGGGTCGGGCCTGTCGGACGCGAACCGCGTGCCGGCCGAGCTCCTCACGCGGCTCATGGCGCGCATCGCGCGGCACGTCGACGACCTCGCGATCGTCGACGCCGGCCTCGCCGTCGCCGGGCGCACGGGCACCCTCGCGGAGGGCGGGCGGTTCACGGGCGAGCAGGACGCGGCGGCCGGCCGCATCCGCGGCAAGACCGGCACGCTCGAGCGGATGCACGGCCTCACCGGCATCGCCGACGCGGAGGACGGCACCGAGGTCGCCTTCACCATCTGGGCCGAGGACGTGGATCCGTCCGTCCCCGCGGAGTCCGCGCGCGCGGAGGTCGACGCGCTCGCGACCGACCTGCAGCGCTGCGGCGGCGCGCTCGGCGGCTGACGCCCGGAGCGCGGGCCGCGCGGGCCGCTCGCGCCGGTCGAATCGGCCGGGCAGGGCGCGCCTACGCCCCCGACCGCTCCACGAGCCGGTGGTCGTGCGCGTACACGACGAGCTGCACGCGATCCCGGAGCGCGAGCTTGGCGAGGATGCTGCTGACGTGCGTCTTCACGGTCGACTCGCTCACGAACTCGAGCGCCGCGACCTCCGCGTTCGACAGGCCCCTGGCCACGTGCCCGAAGACGTCCTTCTCGCGCGCGCTCAGCGAGCGGAACGCGGGCGGCGCCGGGGGAGCGGGCGCGGCGGCGGCGTCCGACGTGAAGAGCTGCGTGAGCTCGTCGGGCGCGAGCACGGCGCTGCCCGCGTGGACCGCGCGGATCGCCGCGGCGAGGAAGGCGGGCGTCGCGTCCTTGAGGAGGAAGCCGCTCGCGCCGCCGCGGATGGCCGTGGCCGAGGCGCGGTCGAGCGCGAACGTCGTCAGCACGATGACCCGCGGCGGCTCGGCGCGCGAGCCGTCGAAGAGCGCGCGCACGGTCTCGAGGCCGTCCATCACGGGCATCCGCATGTCGAGCAGCACGACGTCGGGCCGCACCTCGTCGATCACCGCGAGCCCCTGCCTGCCGTCCCCGGCCTCGCCGACGACCTGGAGGTCGGGCTGGGCGTCGAGGGCGACGCGCACGCCGCCGCGGAACAGCTCCTGGTCGTCGACGAGCACGATGCGGATCACGGGCGGCCTCCCGGCACGGTGAGGGGGCGGGCGTCCGGCAGGGGGATCCTGGCCCGGGCGGTGAACACGTCGTCGACGGCCTCGGCCTCGAGGTCGCCGCCGACGGCCGCGAGCCGGGCGCGCATGCCCTCGACGCCGGTGCCGAGGCGCAGCGACTCGAGCCCGAGCGCGCCCGTGCGGTCGGGGACGGCGCTCGGCGGGACGACGGGGTTCTCGACTTCGAGCACCACGTCGGCCGCGCGCCAGGTCTCGCGGAGCCGGATGCGGCCGCCGGCGGCGCCGTGCCGCATCGCGTTGGTGGTCATCTCCTGGGCGACGCGGCGCACGACGACCTGGCGCGCCGGATCCACCGCGCGGCGCTGGCCGCGCACCTCGTGCACGAGGTCGACCCCGGCCGCCCGCACCTGCGCCACGACCGCGTCGAGGTCCTCGGGCCCGTCGTCGGACTCGGCCGTGCTCGTGCCGCTCAGCACCTCGCGCACCTCGGCGAGCGACCGGCGCGCGGTGTCGGCGATGGTGGCGGAGACGCCGCGGATCCGCTCCTCGTCGTCGAGGAACTGCACCGAGTCGGCCTGCGCGATGATCACCGCGAGCGAGTGCCCGACGATGTCGTGCACGTCGCGCGCCATGCTCGCCCGCAGCGTCTCGGCGTGCGCGAGGTCGACGGCCTTGACGGCGGTGTCCTCGGCCTGGACGCGGAGCCGCGACTCGGTCGAGCGGGCGCGGATCACGCGCACCACGAGGCCGGTGAGCCAGGCGAGGAGCAGCATCAGGACCGGTGCCGCGACGAAGATCATGGCGCCGAGGCCGCCGGGGCTGATGAGGAGCGAGTAGCGGGCGCCCGTGTGCAGCAGGTAGACCGTGGCCATCACGCCGCCGACGACCGCGGACGCGCCGCCCAGGATGACCGTGGGGCGCGACCCCCGCCGGGCGGTGGAGTACAGCACGAGGAGGAGGGCGAGGTCGGCGAAGCCGGGGCGCTCGCCCAGCTGCCACTGCGCCAGCGCCATCACCCAGGCCAGCGCGAGCGCCACCCCGGGGAGCGCCGAGCGGACGACGACGGCGAGGACCACCAGGGCGGCGACGGGGAGGCCCGCCTCCTGCACGTCCAGCGGCGGCCGCACGGCGATGCCCGCGAGCACGATCCCGACGACGGCGTCCACGGCGACCTCGGCGCCGTCGCGGTGCCGCGGGGCGCGCGGCGTGCGCGCGCGCGTCGTCTCGGCGGTCCCGGTGTCCATCGGCCACAGCCTAGGCGCGGGTCCGGGAGCGGGTCGCCCCTCGCGGGTACCGGTCGCCGGTACCCGCGGGGGAGGCCGCGCTACTTCTTCTTCGTCAGCGCGGATCCCTTGTGGGCCGCGGTCTTGCCGGACTTGTCGCTCTCCACGATGTACGCGGGCTCGTCGCTCGACGCGGTGAAGTGCTGCCCGTCGTGCTGGAAGTCCTTCGTCTTCTCCTCGACGACCTTCCCGTGCGTCTCGCCCTGGGGCGTGTTCCAGGTGACGTGGTCGCCCTTCTTGAGCTCGGCCATCAGATCGTCGCCACCGATCCGGAGTCGACGCGGTAGTTCGAGCCGTTCACGAACGACGCGAGGTCGGAGCAGAGGAACGCGACCACGTTGGCGACCTCGGCGGGCTCGCCGCGGCGCTTGAGCTCCATGTAGGGGCGCTCCTCGTCGAGGAACGACTCGATCGCGTCGTCCTTCGAGGTGCCCAGCTGGTCGGCGCGCTTCTCCATCATCGCGTCGGTCATGGGCGTGTGGATGAAGGCGGGCGACACCGCGTTCACGAGCAGGCCCTCCTTCGCGTAGCTGCGCGAGAGGCCCTTCGACAGCGCGAGGATCCCGGCCTTGGCGGCGCAGTAGGGGAGCTCGTCGTCGTACGGCTGCACCGCGTCCTCGGAGGCGAGGAACACGATCCGGCCCCAGCCGCCCTTCCGGAGCGAGGGGAGGAACTGCTTCACGAGCCGCACGGGTCCCAGGAGGTCGACCTCGATGGTGTTCGTCCAGCCCGCGTCGTCGATCTCGTGGAAGAGGCCCTGCGCGCCAGTGATGCCCGCGGACTGCACGAGGATGTCGATGTCGCCGACGGCCTCCTGCACCTGGTCGTGCAGCGCGGCGAGCGACTCGACGCTCGTCACGTCGGCCGCGAACGCGTGCACGCGGTCGCCGCCGTCGAGCTTCGCGGCGGCCTCGTCGAGCGAGCCCTGGTCCTGGTCGCTGAGGACGACGGTCGCGCCCTCCGCGAGGAGGATGCGGGCGGTCTCCCACCCGATCCCCGAGTCGGCGCCCGTGACGAGCGCGGTCTTCCCTGTGATCCCGAGGTCCATCCCGGTCTCCTTCCTGTGCCCTGATCGGGCGGTCGATGCGGTGTCGCGGTCGTGACGCGACGAGGGCCGCGCCTGGCGGCGCGGCCCTCGTCGCGTGATGTCGGTGCCGCTCGCTACTCGGCGGCGGATCCGACGCGGCGGTTCTCCGCCGAGACCATCCACGCGTACTGCTCGAGCGCGTTGATGAAGCCGTGGAGCAGGTCCGCGGTGGTCGGGTCCTCCTCGTCGACGTCGTCGTGGACCTCGCGCATGGTGTGCACGGCGGCCTCGAGGCGCTGGGTCACGAGGTCGACGGTCTCGGCCGTGTCGACCTCGCCCTGCGGGTACTCGGGGAGCGTGGTGTTCTCGGCGACGGTGTCGCTGCGGCCGTCCGGCGTGGCGTGCAGGGCGCGCATCCGCTCGGCGAGGTCGTCGCTGAACTCGCGCGCCGACTCGATGATCTCGTCGAGCTGCAGGTGCAGGTCGCGGAAGTTCTTGCCGACGACGTTCCAGTGGGCCTGCTTGCCCTGGATGTGCAGCTCGATGAGGTCGACCAGGACCTTCTGCATGTTCTCGTGCAGCTGCTGGCTGGCCTTGAAGCCGCGCTCGGCGTTCTGGCGCTTGGTGGGCTTGGAGCCCTCGGGCTGCGTGGCCTTCTCGGAGGTGGCGGTGGGGCGTTCGACGGTCGTGGTCATGTGCGACTCCTCGGTTCTCGTTCTCGTGGGGTCGGGGGTCTCCCGATCCGTGCGGCGCGGCGTCCGGTGGGACGGGCCCGCGTGGGCCGGGCGCACGTTCGCGCGACGTCCGGCCTGCCTTCGACGGTACGCCCGCCGGATCCGAGTCGCACGAACGGTGAGTGCGCTCACAGTGCGCGTCCAGCCAGGGCGGCCGGCGGTTCGCTCGGCGGACGAGCGGTCCGTCGGCCACCGCGCCGAGCCGCCGTCCGCCACCGCGCCGGACGGCCGCCCGCTCCGGTGCTTGGCTGGATCCATGAGCGCCCTCACCTCCGACCTCCGCGTCCTGCGCGACGCCCGCGCGATCCTCGTCGAGAGCCTCTGGTGGGATCCCGCCGGCGACGTGATGTGGAACGACATCACCGCGGGCACGCTGCACCGGAGCCCGTGGACCGGCGCGGTCGACGGATCCGACGACACGGTGCTCGAGCTGCCGCCGCCGCTCGCGTCCTTCCAGCCGGCCGACGACGGCGGCTACGTCGCCGGGCTCGGCGACCGGATCGTGCTCGTCGACCGGGAGGGCCGGATCACGCGCGAGCTCGCGCGCGTCGCGCACGCGCACGACGGCATCCGGATGAACGAGGGCAAGGTCGATCCGGAGGGCCGCTTCGTCATCGGCTCCATGGACGTCACCGAGGGCGAGCCGGACGCGGCCGTCTACTCGATCGACGGATCCGGCACCCTGCGCACGCTCCTCGGCGGCTTCGCCGTCACCAACGGCTTCGAGTGGACCGACGGCGGTCGCACCATGATCCTCACCGACACGTCGGAGCGGACCGTCTACCGCGCGCCCTACTCGGCCGACGGCGAGCTCGGCGACCTCGAGCGCTGGATCCACGGCGAGATGAGCGACGGCCTCACCCTCGACGTCGACGGCTACGCGTGGAACGGCGTCTACGGCGGCGGCAAGGTGATCCGCTGGGCGCCCGACGGCTCGAAGGACCTCGAGATCGAGGTGCCCGCGCCGAACGTGACGTCGGTCGCGTTCGCCGGGCCCGACCTCCGGACCCTCGTCATCGGCACCGCGCGGGAGAACATGACGGAGGAGCAGCTCGAGGAGCACCCGCTCTCGGGCGGCGTCTTCGCGATCGACACGGCCGTCTCCGGACGACCCGTGAACGTCTTCCGCACCGTGGTCGGCGGCGACGCACGCGCGTAGCGTCGAGAGCGCCGTCCGACCGGGCGGCACCACTCTCACGAGGAGGAACGCACATGACCGGAGAGAGCATCCAGGGCCGCAAGGTGGCCTTCCTGCTGACGGACGGCTTCGAGCAGGTCGAGCTGACGGAGCCGTGGAAGGCCGTGCAGGAGGCCGGCGGCACCCCCGTGCTGGTGTCCCCGAAGTCGGACACCGTGCAGGGTCTGAACCACATCGACAAGGCCGACACGTTCGACGTGGACGTGCGGGTGGCGGACGCGGACGCGGCCGACTACGACGGCCTCGTGCTGCCCGGCGGCGTCGTGAACGCGGACGACATCCGCGTCGACGCCGACTCGGTCGCCTTCGCGAAGGCCTTCTTCACGGCGGGCAAGCCCGTCGCGTCCATCTGCCACGCGCCGTGGATCCTCATCGAGGCCGGCGTGGTCGACGGCCGCCGCATGACCTCGTTCCCGACCCTCGCCACCGACCTCCGCAACGCGGGCGCCGAGTGGGTCGACGAGGAGGTCGTGGTCGACAGCGGCTTCGTCACGAGCCGCAACCCCGACGACCTGCCCGCGTTCTGCGCGAAGCTCGTCGAGGAGATCGCCGAGGGCGAGCACGACGAGCAGCACGCCTGACCCGTCGCGGCACCCCCGGCAGGAGGGCCCGCGCACCTAGGGTGAGGGCGTGACCACGCCCTCACCCGACGCGCGCTTCCGCCAGACCACGCCCGCCCCGCGCGCGATCCGCCTCGGCGGGCTGGTGGTCGCGGCGCTCGGCCTCGTGGTCGTCGTCGCGACCGGCGGAGGCGCCGTCGGGATCGTCGCGGGCCTCGTGCTCCTGGCCGCCGGCGCGGTGGTCGGGTCGCTCCGGATCCGCATCACGCTGGACGCCGACGCCGTCGAGGTGGCCCTCGTCCCGTTGCGCCGCATCCGCGTCCCGTACGCCGCCATCGCCGACTGCACGGTCGTCGACCACCTCCGGCCGCGGACCGTCGGCGGCATCGGCATCCGCGCGCTGCCGGGCGGGGGAGCGGCCGTCCTCCTGGACGCCGGGCCCGCCGTCTCCCTCGAGTCGGCCGACGGCACGCGGCACCTCGTCCGCAGCACGTTCCCGCGCGAGGCGGCCACGCGGATCCGCGACCGCGCCGCCGCCGCGCCCCTCGCCGACGACGACCGCCCGGAGGATCCCGCCGCGCCCACCGCCTAGGCTCGTCGCGTGACCACCGCACCCCCCGCCGCACGCCGTCCCCGCACCTCCCGCCCCGTCGTCGTGGCGCTCGCGGCGGTCGTGGTGGTGGTCGGCTTCGTCCTCGACCAGATCAGCAAGCGCTGGGCAGTGGACGCCCTCGGCGGCGGCCGGCAGATCGAGCTCGTCCCGACCGTGCGGTTCGCCCTCGTCTACAACCCCGGCGTCTCCTTCGGCATGGGCGCCGAGGTGGGGCCGCTGCTCACCGTCGGGATCATCGCGCTCGCGCTCGGCCTCGCCGTCTGGGTCGGCTGGCAGATCCGCCACCGCGCCTCGACGCTCCAGGTGCTGCTGCTCACCGCGGTGCTCGCGGGCGCGCTCGGCAACCTGTTCGACCGCATCACGCGGGCCGAGGACGGGCCGCTGTCCGGGCACGTCGTGGACTTCATCGCCGTCGAGTGGTTCGCGGTCTTCAACGTGGCCGACATCCTCACGGTCTGCGGGATGATCGCGTGGGCCGTCACGATGGTCTTCGGCCGGGACCACGCCGCCGACGGACGCCACGCGGCGGACGCGGATGAGGCCCAGACGGACGACGCGGCCGCGGGCGACGCCCCGACCGGCGCGGGATCCGCTCCCGTCGACCGCGCCTGACCCGGGCGTAGCGTGAGGGGATGACCACGATCCCCACACTGGAACTGTCCGACGGGAACCGCATCCCCGCCATCGGCCTCGGCACCTACGGGTTGAACGACGACGCGGGCGCCGAGCTCGTGTCCGGCGCGATCGGCGCTGGCTACCGCCTGCTCGACACGGCCCTCAACTACGGCAACGAGGCCGCGGTGGGCGAGGGCATGCGCCGCTCCGGCGTCCCGCGCGAGGAGCTCTTCCTCACCACCAAGCTGCCCGGCCGCCACCACGGCTACGAGGAGACGCTCGCGTCCTTCGAGGAGTCGCGCGCGTCGCTCGGCGTGGACCACGTGGACCTGTACCTCATCCACTGGCCGAACCCGAGCGTGGACAAGTACGTCGACAGCTGGCGCGCGTTCATCGAGCTGAAGGAGCGCGGCCTCGTCCGCTCCATCGGCGTCTCGAACTTCACGCCCGCGCACCTGCAGCGCCTCGAGGACGAGACGGGCGTGCTGCCGGTCGTCAACCAGGTCGAGCTGCACCCGACCTTCACGCAGGCCGAGCTCCGCGCGGAGCACGCGCGCCGCGGCATCGTCACCGAGAGCTGGTCGCCGTTCGGCACGCGCGAGCAGCTGATGAAGGACCCGCACGTGGTGGCGGCTGCGGAGGCGCACGGCGTGACCCCCGCGCAGGCGGTCCTCCGCTGGCACGTCCAGTCGGGCGCGCTGCCCATCCCGCGGTCGACGGATCCCGAGCGCCAGCGCACCAACCTCGACGTCTTCGGATTCGAGCTCACCGAGGAGGAGGTGCGCCTGATCGGATCCGGACCGCAGTCGCGCCTCTGGGACGGCGACCCGGACACGCACGAGGAGATGTAGCGGGACCCGTCCCGGCATCCGCGGCCGTCGCGTCCCCCGGGGCGCGGCGGCCGCGTCGGCCGCGGGGTGGACGGCCCGCGTCAGGCGCCGAGGAGCGTCGGGATGCCCAGCAGCAGCGCGCCGCCCACGAGGCAGGCGGCCGCGACGATGACGAGCACGCCGACCCAGAGGATCCCCGGCAGGTGCGTCAGCCGCCCGAGCTGGTCGGCGTCGGACGCGTCGCCGCCCCGCCGCGACCGGGCGCGCTGCAGCTCGAGCGTCGCGCGCAGGGCGCCGAGCAGCAGGAACAGCGCGAGCGCGTGGGCCGCGACGCCCTGCACGACGATCGGCGCCACGCCCGCGATCACGCCGACCACCACGCCCGCCACGAGGCACGACCAGAGCCCGAACCAGTTGCGCACCTGGATCACGACCAGCGCCAGCAGCACGAGCCAGAGCCACAGGACGGCGGCCGAGCGTCCCTGCCCGGCGAGCCAGGCCGCGCCGAGGCCCGCGAGCGCGGGCGCGGGGTAGCCGGCGAGCAGCGTCATGACCATGCCCGGCCCGCGCGGCCGGCCGACGCTGACGGTGAGGCCCGAGGTGTCGGAGTGCAGGCGGATCCCGGCGAGCCGCCGTCCGCTCAGCGTCGCCGCGAGCCCGTGGCCGCCCTCGTGCACGATCGTGACCGCGTGACGGGTGATCCGCCAGGCGGCCGGCACGAGGACGAGCACCGCAGCGAGCGCGACGGCGACGAGGGCGGGGGCCGCCTCGAGCGGCGCCTCCACGGCGGTCGCGCGCGCGACGAGGTCGCGCAGGATCTCGACGGGGTCCATGGGCTCCTCGGGTCGGTGCGGTGCGGTGCGGTGCGGTGCGGTGCGGTGCGGGTGCGGGTGCGGGCGGGGAGCGCCCAGCCCACCACATCCACCTGACGGCCGGCCGCCGCCCGGGCACCGACTACCGTTGTCGGGTGCCCGAGACCCCCGCATCCGACCTCGTCCGCTCCCTGCTGCTCACCGTCCCGGACTTCCCGCAGCCCGGGATCCTGTTCCGCGACCTGACGCCCGTCCTCGCCGACGGCCCCGCCCTCCGCGCCGTGGTCGACGACCTCGTGGCCGCCGGCGGTCCCGTCGATGCGGTCGCCGGCGTCGAGGCGCGCGGCTTCCTACTCGCCGCGGCAGCGGCCTACGCGTCCGGCGTCGGCACCCTCGCGGTGCGCAAGGCCGGCAAGCTCCCGGGCGAGGTCCTGCGCGAGACGTACGACCTCGAGTACGGCGAGGCCGCCATCGAGCTGCACCCCGGCCAGCTCGCGCCCGGATCCCGCGTGCTGCTCCTCGACGACGTTCTCGCGACCGGCGGCACGCTCGACGCGGCCGCCCGGCTGCTGGAGCGCGCGGGCTACGAGGTCGCCGGCATCGGCGTCGTGCTCGAGCTCGAGGGCCTCGGCGGTCGTGCGAGGCTCGCCGGCCGGGACGTGCACGCGATCATCGCGCTCTGACGCGTCCTCGCGACCGAGGGCCGGACGCGCGACGCGCCCGGCCCTCGTCCGTCCGGCTCTACCCGCCGGCCGGCCGGCGACCTCAGCGCCAGAGCCGCCGGGTCGCGATCTCCGCGCCCTGCGCCAGGCTCTCCAGCTTCGCCCACGCGATCTGCGGGTGGATCCGCCCGCCGAGCCCGCAGTCCGTGGACGCGACCACGCGCTCGCGCCCCACGAGCCGCGCGTAGCGCTCGATCCGGTCGGCCACGAGCTCCGGGTGCTCGACCACGTTGGTCGCGTGCCCCACCACGCCCGGCACGATGACCTTCCCGTCGGGCAGCTCCACGTCCTCCCACACGCGCCACTCGTGCTCGTGCCGCGCGTTGGCGCCCTCGAACGAGTACGCGCCCGCGTCGATGTCGAGCATCGTCCGGACGATGTGCCGGAACTCGATGTCGGTCGTGTGCGGTCCGTGCCAGGAGCCCCAGCAGAGGTGGAAGCGGATCCTCTCCTGCGGCAGCCCGCGCAGCGCGTGGTTGAGCGCCTCGACCCGGATCCGCGTGAACGCCAGGTAGTCCTCCACGCTCGGCTCCGGGTTGATCTGGTCCCAGTTCTCCGCGATGGACGGGTCGTCGATCTGCAGCACGAGCCCCGCGTCGAGGATCGCGACGTACTCCTCGCGCATCGCGTCCGCGCACGCCCAGATGAACTCCTCCTCGGTCGCGTAGTGCAGGTTCCCGATGCGCGACGCGCTGCCGGGGGAGAGGGACGTGATGAAGCCCTGCTCGTACCCGTTCGCGTCGAGCGCGTGCTTCAGGTGCGCGATGTCCGCCTGGATCGCCGCGTGCCCCGTGTAGGAGACGGGCCCGGTGGCGCTCGGGAACTCGACGGGGGCGTCGCCGACCGTGATGCCGCTCGACGGATCCCGGTAGGCGTCGGCGAAGGTCGTCCAGTCGCGGCGGTCGGGGAAGGTCGTCAGCCGCACGTGGCCGGGGGAGCTGCGCACGGGCTCCGAGGAGAACGGCCCGCCGGGTACGAGCTCCAGGCCGCTGAGCCGCTGGAACGAGTACGACCACCAGGCGCCGTAGTCGATCGCGCTCGACATGGCCTTGCCGTACTCGCCGTCGCCCGGGAGGGCGATCCCCACCTCGCGCTGGCGGGCGACGAGGCCGTCGACCGCGTCGGCGAGGACGTCGTCGAGGTCGTCGGCGGGTGGGGCGTCCGGGCCGCCGCCATCGGCGTCCGGCCGCGTGGCGGCGATCTCCCGGGCCTCGGCGCGCGCCGCGTTGGCGGCGATGAGCGCGTCCGTCCGGGGCAGGCTGCCGGCGTGGGACGTCAGGATCCGGTCTGTGCTGTCGGGCATGGGGACCTCCGCGGGTCTCTCGTGCCGTCGGGCGGCCTGCACGACCGCCCGCGGCGAGCGGGAACTGATCGCAGGCGTGTCCCGGTCGCGGGTGCGGACGGGACGCGAGGCTTCGCGGATGCGCTGCACGCACAGGGTGCCACGGCCTCATCCCCGAGGAGGGGCGGATCGCCACATGACGTCACGGAACCGGCACCTCCGGCGGATCCGGCACCCAGGGGAATGCCCGGATGATGGACGGATGCTCCTCCGCCACCCCGTCCTCGGAACCGCGACGGCCCTGTACCTCGGGCTCGTCGCGTGGATCACGCTGTCGCCGGAGCCCTACGACCGCCGCATCGACGGCTTCCTCTTCCGCGCGCTGCGGGCGCTGCACCGGCACGACGGCACCTCGTGGATCACGTACTCCTCCGTGGAGGGCGCCGCGAACGTCGCGATGTTCCTGCCGGTCGGCATGTTCCTCGTGCTCCTGCTCGGCCGATCCCGCTGGTGGCTCGCGATCGCGCTCGGGGTCGGCCTCTCCGCCCTCATCGAGACCGCGCAGGCGTTCCTCCCGACGCGCGTCTCCGACGTGCGCGACATCGTCCACAACGGCCTCGGTGCCCTCATCGGCGTCGTGGTGGTCCTGATCCTCACGGCTCGCTCCGAGAACGCCCGGCGCCGGGCCCTCCGCCAGCGCGCGCGACCGGCCTCGACGGGCCCGCAGCGCCTGGTAGGGACGCGCCGCTGACCCCTGCGCCGGCCGTCGCGCGCCGCCTCCGCCGGGGGCGCCCGCGGTCGGGAGGCGCCCCCTCGCCTCGATAGGATTGACGCCGGAATTCCAAGGGGTGTGCAGGTGACCGGTACGGAGCTGGAGCGCGAGCGCGCGTACGTCACGCGCCTCTACGGACGACTCGACGCGGTGCGGGCGGAGACCCGGGATCAGCTGGTCGCGGTGCGGGACAGCCCCACCGGCGGCACGCACCAGAACCGGTCCGAGCGCGACGCCTTCGCGCGCATCTACGAGGATCGGCTGCAGGCGCTGCGCGAGGTCGACGAGCGCCTCGTGTTCGGGCGCCTCGAGTTCGAGGCGGGGCACCTGCCCGAGGACGAGCCGCGCGACGCCGCGCCCGCGCGCGCCGCGGGGGACGGCGATCCGGTCTACCGGTACATCGGCCGCATCGGCCTCCGCGACGACGACCTCCAGCCGCTCCTGCTCGACTGGCGCGTGCCCCAGGCGAGCGCCTTCTACCAGGCCACCGCCGCCACCCCGCTCGGCGCCCGCGCCCGCCGCCACCTCACGACGCGCGGCCGCGAGGTCGTGCACGTCGAGGACGAGGTGTTCGACCCCACGCTGCTCGACGAGGGCCGCACCAGCCTCCAGGGCGAGGGCGCGCTGCTCGCCGCGCTCGCCGCGGGGCGCACCGGCCGGATGAACGACATCGTCGCCACCATCCAGGCCGAGCAGGACCGCATCATCCGCTCCGACCTCCGCGGCGTGCTCGTCGTGCAGGGCGGGCCGGGCACAGGCAAGACCGCGGTCGCCCTGCACCGCGCCGCGTACCTCCTCTACTCGCACCGCGACCGGCTCGCGTCCTCGGGCGTGCTCGTCGTGGGGCCGAGCCGCTCGTTCCTCCAGTACATCGAGGCCGTGCTGCCGTCCCTCGGCGAGACGGGCGTCGTGCTCGCGAGCGTCGGCCAGCTCTACCCGGGCATCGACGCGGCCGGCGAGGACGCGCCCGAGGTCGCCGCCGTCAAGGGCGGATCCGAGATGGCCGGCCTCCTGCAGCGCGCCGTCCGCTCGCGCCAGGTCGTGCCCACCGAGGCCGTCACGCTGGACGTGAACGGCGAGCGCATCGTCCTCGAGCCGTCGCTCGTCGCGAGCGCGCTCCGCCGCGCGCAAGACAGCCGGAAGCCGCACAACGAGGCCCGTGTGGTCTTCAACAAGGCCGCCCTCGGGTCCCTGGCGCAGGTCCTCGCGTCGCAGATGCGCCGCAACGGCAGCGCCCTCGACGACAGCGACCTCGCGATGCTCCGCGAGGACCTCCGCACCTCGTACGACGTGAAGGTCGCGCTCAACACCGCGTGGATGCCGCTCACCCCCGAGAAGCTCGTCCAGGACCTCTACGCCCGGCCGAACTGGCTCGCCTCGCTCACCCCGCGCTGGAGCGCCGAGAAGCGCGCGCTCCTCCGCCGCGACCGCGACGCGCCCTTCACGGTGGCCGACGTGCCGCTGCTCGACGAGGCCGCCGAGCTCCTCGGCGAGTTCAGCGCGCAGGCCGACGCGAGCGCGCGCGAGCGCGAGCAGCAGCGCCTCCGCGACATCGAGAACGCCGAGCAGGCCATCGAGAACATGGGCGTCGGCGGCATGGTCACGGCCGAGCGCCTCGCCGAGGGCTTCGCCGAGCAGGCCGCGCGCCGCACCACCGCCGAGCGCGCCGCATCCGACCGCACCTGGACCTACGGCCACATCGTGGTCGACGAGGCGCAGGAGCTCAGCCCCATGCAGTGGCGCGTGCTCCTCCGCCGCTGCCCCCTGCGCTCGTTCACGATCGTGGGCGACGTGGCGCAGGCCAGCTCCGCCGTCGGCGTCACCAGCTGGCAGGACGCGCTCGGCCCGGTGCTCGGCCGCGAGTGGCGCCTCGAGGAGCTCACCGTCAACTACCGCACGCCCGCGCGGATCGCCGAGGCCGCCGAGCGCATGGCCCTCGCGCACGGCCTCCCGGTCACCCGCTCGCGCGCCGTCCGCGAAGGCGAGCACCCCATCGACACCGTGGAGGTCCAGGCCGACGAGGTCGTGGCCGCGGTCGTCGACGTGGTCGACGAGGAGCGCGAGGGCGGCGACACCGGCACGCTCGCGGTCATCGCCCGCGACGACCGCGTCGTCGAGCTGCACCGGGCGCTCGCCGAGCGGTTCGGATCCGCGGTCGGCATCGGCGTGGGCGGCCTCGGCCGGCCCATCGCGGTGCTCGGCTCGCAGGAGGCGAAGGGCCTCGAGTTCGACGTGGTCGTCATCGCGGAGCCCGACGAGGTCCTCGCGCACACGTCCCGCGGCGCGGCCGGCCTCTACGTCGCGATGACGCGGCCCACGCAGCGCCTGCACATCGTCACCTCCACGGGCTTCGCCGCCTGATCCGCGGTGCCGGCGGGCCGTCGTCGGACCGGCCCGCGGCGCCCGCGTGAACACTATGAAGACAAGTGGCACGCGGCCCCGGACGCGCGGAGGATGGGCCGGTCATGACCCCTCCTCCCGCAGCCCCCGGCCCCTCGTCCGCCCCCGGAACCGGCACGGATCCGGCGCCAGGGGGTCCGGCGCGCGACGACGCGGATCCCGCGCCCGGCGGCGTGGCCTCGGTCGCCGACGAGCCGGCGGCGCCCGCGGCACCCGGCGCACCGGCCGCCGCGGCGACCGCGGCCGGCGCCCGCGCCGCGCGTCGCACGCGCGCGATCCAGGTGGTCGTCATCGTCGCCGTCGCGATCGGCATCGCGCTGGTCCCGCCGCCCGCGGGCGTCGACCCCCGCGGCATGCACATGGCCGGGATCTTCGTCGGCACGGTGCTCGCGCTCATCCTGCAGCCGCTGCCCACCGCGCCCGTCGCGCTGGTCGGCCTCGCGGTCGCGATGCTCACGGGCACCATGACCACCGACGGCGAGGCTCTCGTCGGCTTCGCCAACCCCACCATCTGGCTCATCGTCGCGTCGTTCTTCATCGCCGACGGCTTCCTCGTCACGGGCCTCGGCCGCCGGATCGCGCTCGCGTTCGTGGCGCGCCTCGGCGGATCCAGCCTCGGCCTCGCGTACGGCATGGCGCTCACCGACCTCGTGCTCGCGCCCGCGACGCCGTCGAACACCGCGCGGGCCGGCGGCGTCGTGTACCCGATCGTCGCGTCGCTCAGCCGGGTGCAGGGGTCCACCCCGGAGTCCGACGCCTCACGCCGCCGCCTCGGCTCCTACCTCGCGCTCACGAGCGTGCAGGTCAACACGGTCACCTCGGCCATGTTCGTCACGGCGATGGCCGGCAACCCGGTCGCGCAGAAGGCGGCGGCCGACCTCGGCATCGAGGTCACCTGGGGCGGCTGGGCGCTCGCGGCGCTCGTGCCCGGGCTCCTCAGCCTGGTGGTCGTGCCGTGGGCGATGTCGCGCGTCTACCCGCCCACGCTCACCCGAACGCCCGAGGCGCCGGCCCACGCGCGCGAGGAGCTGCGCGGGCTCGGCCCGCTCTCCGGACACGAGCGCATCATGGCGGCGACCTTCGTGCTGCTGCTCGTGCTCTGGTGCGGCGGATCCCTGCTCGGCATCCCCGCGACGGCCGCGGCCTTCGGCGGCATCGCCGTCCTGCTCGTCACGGGCGTCCTCAAGTGGTCGCACCTCGCGGCGAACGCGTCCGCCTGGTCGACGCTCATCTTCTTCGCGGTGCTCGTCGGCATGGCCGACCAGCTCGACGCGCTCGGCGTCATCGACCTCGTGGGCGGCGCCGTCTCCGGATCCGTCGGCGGCCTGCCCTGGCCGTGGGCGTTCGCGGTGCTCGCGCTCGTGTACTTCTTCTCGCACTACCTGTTCGCGTCGAACACGGCGCACATCGTCGCGATGTACGCGGTCTTCCTCGGCGCCGCGGTCGCGACCGGCACGCCGCCGTTGTTCGCCGCCCTCGTGCTGGGCTTCATCGGCAACCTCTTCGGCGGCATCTCGCACTACGCGTCGGGGCCGTCCGGCGTGGTCTTCGGATCCGGCTACGTCACGACGAGGGAGTGGTTCCGCGTCGGGTTCGTGATGGCCGTGGTGCTCATCGTCATCTGGGGCGTCGTCGGCACGGCGTGGATGGGCGTGCTCGGCCTGCTCTCCTGAGCCGGCCCGCTCTCCCCTCCCCGCGGCGTCGACCCGCGGGCAGGGAGATGGGCCGACCCGATGACGGGCCGGCCCTGCGGTCGTGGTCCCGGCGCCGAGACCCCTCTACGTGCGCCGTCCGTGCGACCGCTCTCCCCATGACATCCGGACCCGTGGTGCATCGCGTCTCTGGGGGTCCGGCGCATTGCAGTGTCTTCGGACCGGGCGCGCGATCGGTTCGCCCGCGGAGGTGACGGGTCCCTGGGCGCCGGCCGGGCTCCGCTCAGCGCGCGGGCGCCGGCCACGGCACGTCGTCGGACGACAGCAGCGGGAGGTCCCCGCAGTCGTCGAGGACGCGCGCCATCGCGTCGTGCTCCGCGCGGGTCACGCTCAGCTCCGTGCGCACCTTGATCGACACCTGCCGCACCACGAGCGCGCACACGTCGTCCGGGTGCTCGGGCAGCCACTCGTCCGCCGTCGCGTCCGACTTGGCCGAGTTCTCCGCGGCGGACGCGGCCACGAGCTCCAGCGGGTCGTTCGCGAACGCCGCGCGGTACTCGGCGTCCCAGCGCCAGGCGCCGGACGACCACGCGTCCGAAAGCGAGACGACGTGGTCGATCTGCACGGCCTCGGGATCCCGCGACCGGTCGAACTCGACCCGCTCGCCCGAGTACGGATCCGTGAGCACGCCGGACTGCACGACGCAGCCGCGCGACCCGTCGCGGATCGCGGTGTCGGCGAGGTCGCGGCGCAGCACGTCGTTGCGGGTGTCGCAGCCGTTGCGGTCGACGTCCGTGCGCCAGGCGAACGACTCGCGGTCGTAGCCCTCGACCCGCTCCTCGGTGCGCACCTCGAGGCCCTCGAGCGCGAGCCGCGCGGATCCGGGTGCGCCCGGCTCCTCGCCGGGCCCGGTCTCGGATGCGACATCGCCGCCCGCAGGCGCCGGCGCCGGAGCCCCGTGCCACTGCGCGAGCCCCGCGACGACCACGATCACGAGCGCCGCCAGCGTCACGAGCACGGGCGTCCTCCTGCTCCTCCGCCCGGTCACGGGGTGGGCTCCCGGGAGTCGTAGCGCTCGAAGGACGGGAGCGAGCGGATGAGGATCCACACCACCACCGCGATGAGCAGCCCGCCCACGAGCGACGGCACCCACAGCGCCGCGAACGCCGTGACGATGCCGATGTAGGCGTCGCCGAGCCGCGGCCCGCCCGTCACGACGACGATGAAGATGCCCTGCAGCCGCCCGCGCATGTTGTCCGGCACGGCGGTCTGCAGCATGGTGTTGCGGAAGATCGAGGAGATGTTGTCGGCCGCGCCCGTGCAGGCGAGCAGCACCGAGGCGGCGACGATGCCCGGCACGCTCGCGTCCTCGATCCGCGATCCGATGCCGTGCAGCACCCCCGGCTGCGACGCGAGCAGGAGCACCAGCCCGAAGCCGGCCGTGGAGAGCCCGTAGGCGACGATGGCCAGCCGGATCGCCCGCCCGTGCCGCGTGACGCGCCCGACCGACCCGCTCAGCACGCTGCTCACGAGGCTGCCGACCGCGCCGGCCGCCGTGAGGATGCCGACGGTCACCGGCCCGCCGCCGAGCACCACCGCGCCGACCGCGGGGAACAGCACGCGGGGCTGCCCGAGGGTCATGGCGATGATGTCGACGATGAACGACATCCGGATGTTCGGCGCCGTCCGGAGGAACCCGAGCCCGTACCGGATGGACGCCAGCCCCGGCCGCTGCACCTCGCCCTCGGGCGCGATCCGCGGCAGCGCGAGCACGCCCGTGAACGCCGCGAGGAAGAGCACGGCGTCGACCGTGTAGGTCCACTGGAACCCGACCGACGCCACCAGCACGCCCGCGAGCGCCGGCCCCACGGTGACCATGACGCCGAGGCTGATCCCGCCGAGCGCGCTGGCCGCGGGCAGCAGGTGCGGCGGGAGGATGCGGGGGAGGATCGCCTGCCGGCTCGTCCCGATCACCGTCGCCGCCACCGCGTTGAGGATGCTCAGCGCGTAGAGCGACCCCACCGTCTCCGCGTGCGTCCACGCGAGCGCCGCCAGCGCGATCGTGGAGCCCCACGCCGCGCACGACGCGATGAGCGCGACCTTCCGCCGGTCGAACGCGTCCGCGAGCATGCCGCCGTAGAGGCCCGCGAGGATCATCGGCACGAGCGACAGCACGCCCACGAGCGCGACGGCGCCGGTGGATCCCGTCAGCTCGTACACGTGCAGCCCGATCGCGACGATCGTCATCTGGCTGCCGATGCCCGCGATGGCGTTGCCGGCCCAGAGCCGCGCGAAGGCCGGGCTCTCCTTGAGCGGCGTCAGGTCGACGAAGTGGCTGCCGCGGACCTGCCGTTCGTCGGGGATCGGGATGGGGGAGGTCTCGGGCGGGATGCTCACGTGTCGCTGCGTCGTCTCTGTAGGGTGGATTTCCACGCTAGTCGAGATCACCGACGCCGCTCCCGCGCCAGGTCCTCGCCCGGCCGGGGTAGCCCCGCCCCTCTGGTATGCTCGTGCGGTTGCCGTCTGAACGGCCGCGGATCAAGAGAGCTCGCACATCCTGTGACGGGCGCCGCGCAACGAACACGAGAGGGGATCATCACATGGCTCTGGAAGCAGACGTC